>Ga0180009_10001448_pt1 | contig 29083 bp, 30 predicted proteins | sample OS_PC_MetaG_FD_123537 | JGI IMG/M metagenome (GOLD analysis project Ga0180009, IMG submission 123537) | Groundwater microbial communities from the Aspo Hard Rock Laboratory (HRL) deep subsurface site, Sweden - OS_PC_MetaG | ecosystem: Environmental > Aquatic > Deep subsurface > Groundwater... | reverse complement strand
TAGGAGCGTTCGGGAAAACTCAATAGGAACAAGATTCCGATCGCCTGGAGATCTTGCGCAATGAGCTTTCCCGAACGCTCCTAGGGTGAAGTGAACCGCAAGCGGTTCACTTCACCAAGGTTCATTCACCCTCAGGCCCTGCGGGCCTTCGGGTTGTGGCCGAGGGCCGCTGCCGCGTCCCTCGGCATGACCAGCGTTCGGCAGAAATGCCGAACGCTGCTAGATCCCCTTTCGACCGCTCCCTGCGCTACATGGCCGAGGATCTTACGTCCTGGCGGCCGTTTGCGCAAAACGTGTATCGATCACACCACAGCGTAATGTGAATTTCACACCCCGCCCGGGTGCGTCATCGGATCACACCAAATGATTGCAGGCGGTTAGCCGCTGGCACCGTGCTTGCTGGAGAGTCGCTCACTAGGCGGAGGATACGAATGATCCATAGCCGTGAGAATCTCGAGACTAGCTTCATCAAGCGCAACCCTCACCTTGACCTGTTGAGAAAGATAAATATCTTCGCGCAACTGGACGACGGTGCTCTGTTCGAGCTGTATCGCAGGATGTCGGTCAAGCGGTGGCACGGTGGCGCGATCATCATGGGTCAGCACGAGCCGGGCGATGCTCTCTTCGTGCTGGTCTCCGGTCGGGCCAAGGTGGTGCTGTTCGGCGAGAACGGTCGGGAGATGACCCTGTCCATTCTTCGTTCCGGGGACTTCTTTGGCGAGATGTCTCTGTTTGATGGCAAGCCGCGCTCTGCCAATGTCGTGGCCGAGAGGGACACCACGCTGCTGGTGCTGGAGAAGGAGGCCTTCATGGCCCAGATCCAGCGCAACCCCCAGATCGCCATCCGGCTGCTCCAAGAGATGGCCAGCCGCCTGCGCAGCGCGAACGAGATCATCAACAACCTTGCCCTGCATGACGTGAGCTCGCGCCTGACCCGGACCCTGGTGAGCCTGGCCGAGGAGAACGGGGAGATGCAGGAGGAGGGGATCCTGATCCGCCAGCGGCCGACCCAGCAGGATCTGGCCAACATGGTGGGGACCTGTCGCGAGACGGTGTCTCGCGCCCTGTCCGCCATGGCCCGGCAGGGTCTGGTCGTATCACGAGGTCGCAGCCTGCTCCTGCGGCGGGCCTTGTTGAACAAGGCCGCCTGACCAATTCCGGTCCTGCTGTTGTATGCCGGAGGCTCCGAAGGAGCCGAGGACCAGCGTCGCTTTGTGGTCTGTTTTCCCTGTCCGTGGTATGACAGGCACGCGTGAGTGGAACCGCCAGCATCCGTCCCACCGAGGCGACGATCGACCTCTCGATTCTGGCCCACAACTACCGGCAGCTTCGAGAGAGCATCGGTCCGAGGACCGGCGTGATCGCCGTGGTCAAGGCGGACGGCTACGGTCACGGAGCGGTGCCGGTGGCGCGTATGCTGGAGGGCCTGGGGGTCCGTGGGTTCGGTGTGGCCACGGTGGAGGAGGGGGCCGAGCTCAGGCTGGCCGGAGTGCTCGTGCCGGTCCTGGTGATGGGGGCCGCCTTTGGCCAGGACCACGAGGAGGTCATCGCTCGAGATCTGGTGCCGATGGTGGGGGATCCGGGTGACATCGATCGCTTCGCGGAGGCGGCCCGACGCCGGGGCGTGCTTCGCTTCAGTATCCACGTCAAGGTAGACACCGGGATGACACGACTGGGCGTGACAGTGGACCGCTTCGAGGAGCTGATGCGTCAGGCGGCCAACCACCCGTCGATCCGGGTCGATGGTCTGGCCACCCACTTCGCCTGTGCCGACGAGCAAGACCCGGCCTTCACCGAGGAGCAGCTGGTGCGCTTCGTGCGCTGCCTGGACCGCGCCCGGGCCCTCGGTGCCGATCCCCAGGTGATCCACGCCGCCAATTCGGCGGCCGCGCTGCGGTTTCCCCGCACGCGCTTCGACATGATTCGACCGGGTCTTTGCCTGTACGGCTCGCGGGGGACAGCGCACGTGCCGGACCGCGACCTGCGTCCGGTGATGAGCCTGCATACCCGGGTCAACGCTCTTCGGCAGGTCCCCAAGGGCACGGGGGTGAGCTATGGCTGCACCTTCACCACCGGACGCACATCGGTCATCGCGACGCTGCCGGTGGGCTATGCCGACGGATACTCCCGCAGCATGTCGAACCGGGCGCAGGTCCTGATCCGCGGCCAGCGGGCCCCGGTTGTGGGCCGGGTCTGCATGGACCTGTGTATGGTCGACGTGACCGAGGTGGAAGGGGTGAAGGTCGGGGACAGGGTGACCCTGCTTGGCGGCGACGGCCCGGTCGCCCTCCGACCGGAGGAGCTGGCCGAGTGGGCCGACACGATACCCTACGAGGTCCTGTGCGGCATCTCCCGCAGGGTACCCCGGGTCTACCCGGGGGCAGACAGCAGGGCCAACAGATGACCGACCTGATGCAGGGGGTCGTGGTCTTCGTCGAGCGCCTGTGGAGCATGCCGTTCCGCTTCTTCCAGGTCCTGGGGGAGATGTTGTTGCTGCTGGGACGGGCCGTCCTGTGGGGCGTTCGTCCGCCCTACCGCGTCGGACTGATCGTCCAGGCCATGGAGTTCATCGGCGTTGGTTCGCTCAGCATCATCGTGCTGGTTGCGATCTTCGTTGGCGGCGTGTTCGGCCTGCAGAGCGTCGAGGCGTTTCGGATGTTCAACGCCGATGGGTATGTCGGGTCGGCCGTCTCCCTCACCCTCACGCGCGAGATCGCGCCGGTGCTGACGGCGTTGATGGTCACCGGCCGAGCCGGGTCGGCCATGGCCACCGAGCTGGGGTCGATGAGGATCACGGAGCAGATCGACGCCCTCTCGACCCTTGCCGTCAACCCGGTGCAGTACCTGGTGGTGCCGCGGCTGGTCGCCTCCACCATCATGCTCCCCCTGCTCACCGTGGTGTTCAACGTGGTGGGAATGGTCGGCGCCTACATCTTCGCCGTGATCATCAAGGGGGTGGACCCCGGCCTCTTCATCTACAACGTCCGCTGGTACACCGACGTCGGCGACCTGACCATGGGCCTGATCAAGGCCAGCATCTTCGGTCTGGCGCTGGCGCTGATCGGCTGCTACCAGGGCTACACCGCCAGCGGAGGCGCCAAGGGGGTCGGTTTGGCCACGATGCGGGCGGTGGTGGTCTCCTCGGTGGCGGTCCTGGCCCTGGACTTCGTCGTCACCGATGTTCTGATCACGCTGGGGATGTGATGAGCGGAGCACGCGCGCCACAGGTGATGGAAGCGGATGACGACCCGTCGGTGCGTTCGGAGCGCTTCCAGCTGCGGGTGCGCAACATCCACAAGTTTTTCGGCGAGCACCACGTGCTGCGCGGATTGAACCTGGATATCGAGCGCGGAAAGATCAACATCGTGATCGGCGGCTCCGGCGCGGGCAAGTCGGTGCTCATGAAGCACCTGATCGGCCTGCTCAAACCGGACCAGGGGCAGGTCTTCGTCGACGGCGAGGACATCGTGCAGATGAACGACTTCGTCCTCAACCGGGTCCGTACCAAGTTCGGCATGCTGTTCCAGTACGCGGCGCTGTTTGATTCGATGACCGTCGAGGAGAACGTCATGTTCCCGCTGGTCGAGCACCGCCGCGAGCTGCGCCGGTCGCAGATGCGCGAGATCGTGCGCGAAAAGCTGCGTTCGCTCGGCCTGTTCAATGTCGAGCAGAAGTACCCTGCGGAGCTGAGCGGAGGCATGCGCAAGCGCGTCGGGCTGGCACGGGCCATCGTGCTGGAGCCCGAGATCCTGTTCTACGACGAGCCGACCACCGGCCTGGATCCCATCGCCACGCGCAACGTCGACGAGATGATCGCCGACATCTCGAGCAAGCTGGGGGTCACCTCCGTGGTGATCAGCCACGACATGGCATCGACCTTTCGCATTGGCCACCGGGTCTCGATGTTGTACAAGGGTCAGATCATCGCCAGCGGAGACCCCAAACAGTTCCTGCATGACCCGAACCCCCACCTGCGGGAGTTCATCTCGACCTCGAGGGCGGTGGATCTGCCGCCGCTCGAGGGTGACCACGAGGCGCGGTGAAGACACTGGGGCCAGCGATCAAGGTCGGCATCACCTTCGCCCTCGTGGTGGCGCTGGGGTACTGGTCCTTCATGATGCTGGCCAAGGGCAGCTGCGCCGGCAAGCAGGAGGGGATCCAGCTCCACGCTTACTTTCGCGACGCGACCGGTCTGGTGGAGAAGTCACGGGTTCAGATCGCCGGGCTCAACAAGGGGCATATCGTGTCCCGGGAGCTCAACGTCCAGCCCCCCCGCCCCGAGCTGATCAGAGACAAGCGCTTCGCCAAGATCACCGTCGGCCTGGAGCCGGACGTGACGATCTACTCCAACGCCAGGGTGATCAAGACCAGCGCCTCGCTGCTCGGCGAGTTCTACCTCGAGATCGACCCCGGCACGTACGAGTGGACGGACGACCAGGGCAGGCGCCACCGCGGCGAGGTGCTCAAGACGGGCGACGAGATCAAGCTCGTGTCCGAGGGCGTCACCGTCGACCAGCTGGCGCGCCAGGTCAGCACCGTGGTGCCGGTGCTGAAGAACATCGCCGAGGACATCCGCAAGTTCACCAAGGGGCCGCTGCACAGCATCGCCAAGAACATCAACGACGGTATCGGCGAGAACCGCGGCAACGTCCGGCGCGTGCTGGAGAACATGGAGGCGATCAGCGCGGATGTGCGGCGCATCACCCGCGGTGCGGACAGGAACGTCGAGGGGATCCTGACCGACATCAAGCACATCACCGCGGCGGTGCGCGAGCTGGTGGGCAAGGGGGACAAGGAGGTCAAGGAGACCGCCGGCAAGCTCAAGACCGGCCTGGACAAGCTCGCCTCGGCGATCGACAAGCTCGACTCCGCGCTGGGCAACGTGGACGGCATCACCAGGGACCTGCAGGAGGGCAAGGGGACGGTCGGCCGGCTGCTCAAGGATGAGAGCCTGGTCGACGATGTCGAGCAGACCGTGCGAGACGCCAGCGGGTTCGTCCGCTCTCTCACCGGGCTGCAGACGGTGGTCGGTCTGCGCACCGAGTTCAACTTCGAGGCCAACAGCATCAAGACCTACGTCAGCGTCGAGATCCGTCCCAGGCCGGACAAGTACTACCTGATCGAGCTGATCGACGATCCGCGCGGCGCGCGCACCATCACATCCCGCCTCATACGCTCGGACGATCCCTCCAAGCCCGCGATTCAGCGCGAGGAGATCGTCGAGGTGACTGACGCCTTCCGCTTCACCTTCCAGTTCGCCAAGCGGATCTCGTTCGCCACGTTCCGCTTCGGCATCAAGGAGAGCACGGGGGGGGTGGGCGTGGACTTCCACATCTTCCAGGACCGTCTACGCCTCGAGTCCGACCTGTTTGACTTCAGCGCCAACGTCTGGCCGCGGCTGAAGATGATGGTGGCCTGGGAGTTCTTCAAGCGGCTCTATGTGGTGGGCGGAGTCGACGATGTCTTCAACGACCGCGCGCTGGATGGCAGCGGCGGCGGGCGGGACTACTTCGCGGGGCTCCAGGTCCGGTTCAACGACGAGGATCTCAAGGCTCTGCTGCTGTTCGGTGGGAGCGCGATGAGCGGCGCCACCAAGTAGCGTCCTACAGACACTTACAGCCAGACCCGGTCCACATGTGTCCGGAGGTGCCTGCCTCCCTGCAGCACTTCTTGCACGCCTCGCCGGACGCCTTGCCCTGCTCCTTGCATGCCTCAAGCTTGGCCGGGTCGGCCTTGGGGGTGGTGGTACAACCAGCGAGAGCCAGCACGAGACAGGAAAGGATGGTGAGAATCAGGGGGATCAACCACGTCCTCTTCATTGATACGACCTCCGTCTGATAGCTGGGATAGTACGCCATCCGGGCACCATCTTCCATCATACCCCCTGGCCACCAGCCCCACCGGACTGCAATTATCTTGCGGCGTTTGGCCTTGACAGGGTGACCAGCTTCCCTATAGTACCTCATCCATTCGGCCGATGGCGGGTCGGAGGCCAGAGTTGAAGTATGATATCAGGGACATAGGAGAGCACGGGCTCAAGGTAGAGCACCGCTTGGACGCTGGCAAGGTGCGGGCAATGCTGTCGATGGTGGGGGTGGAGATGCATCACCAGGACCAGGACCATTCCCACGTGGAGGCGGAGCTGGAGCTACGACATGTGGAGACGGCCGGGTCGGATCGGGCCGTGTCCGTGTGCGGACAGATCGAGGCCGCCTTCACCGTTTCGTGTGCCAGGTGTCTTGGTCCTGCACGAGTGAGAGTGCAGGACGGGGATCTTCAGCTGACCTTTCTGCCGCCAGGTAGTTGCCCCGAAAAGGGGGAGGAGCTCACGCAGGAGGACCTCGACACCTACGTCCATGATGGCGAGCAGCTTGACCTGGAGCCCGTCGTGCGGGAGCAACTGGTTCTGGCGATCCCCATGACCCCTCTATGCAGGGAGGATTGCAGAGGGATCTGCAGCAGTTGCGGTGCCGACCTGAACCAGGAATCCTGCGAGTGCAAAGACGCCGCACACCAGGCCTCGCCCTGGGTCGAGGCGCTGGCCGGGCTCAAGGCAGACACCTCGGGCATTTGAGTGCCTGACAGCGAAGGACAAGCACATGGCAGTCCCCAAGAAGAAACAATCACCAGCCCGAAGAAACAAACGTCGCGCCAACCACGATCGGATGGCTGCACCCTCGGTCGTGTTGTGCCCCCAGTGCTCCGAGCCCAAGCTCCCCCACCGCGTGTGCCCCAACTGTGGCACCTACAAGGGCCGCGAGGTGATTGCCACCTCGGAGGAATAACGGTCCTGTGGGCTTACACTCTTTGACGCTGCGGTGACGAGATGAAGACCGTCGCCCTGGATGCCATGGGGGGCGACAATGCCCCACGGGTGGAGGTTGATGGAGCCCTGGACGCTGCCAGGAGCGGCCAGGTTCGCGTGTTGCTTGTTGGCGACGCCCCCACCCTCGAGGGGGAGCTGAGACGGCGGGGAGCCGGCCTGCCCATCGAGATCCAACACGCCAGCCAGGTGATCACGATGCAGGACCATCCCTCCTCGGCAGTCCGGCGCAAGACCGACTCGTCCATGCGGGTGGCGAACAACCTGGTGCGTGACGGCGAGGCCCAGGCGGTGGTGTCGGCCGGCAACTCGGGCGCGATGATGGCCTGCGGTCTGTTCGTCCTCAAACGACTCGAGGGAGTGGACCGCCCCGCCATCATCACCACCTTCCCCACCCGGGTCGGCGTGGCCGGCCTGCTGGACATGGGCGCCAACGTCGATTGCCGTCCCTTGAACCTGGTCCAGTTCGCGATCATGGGCGCCGGTTTTGCCCACACGGTCCACGGAAAGCATCGACCGAAAGTCGGCGTGCTGTCCAACGGCGTGGAGGAGCACAAGGGGACCGCTCTGACCCGCGAGACTCATCGAACGCTGTCCGAGCATCCCTGTGCGCTGTTCGAGTACCTGGGCTATGTCGAGGGGCGGGATATCTTCACCGGCAAGGTCGACGTGGTGGTCTGCGATGGGTTCACAGGCAACCTGGTGCTGAAGGTGACCGAGGGCGTGGCGGAGGCCCTGGTCTCGTTCCTGAGGGAGGCGATCAACACGAGCCTCGTCAGCCGGCTGTTCGCGCTGGGGCTTCTGCCCTGTTTCCGGCGCGTGAGAGCCAGGATGGACTACTCCGAGCAGGGTGGCGCACCGCTGCTCGGCGTGAACGGAGTGTCAGTCATCTGTCATGGAGGATCCAACGCCAAGGCGATCAAGAACGCCCTGATCGGCGCAGGGCGCCTCGCGGACCACGGTCTGCCGGCCGAGGTGCGGCGGGCGATCGCGGATCATCCGGACCTGCTGGCGGCGGCCAGGGGTCACAATCATGACACCGTATCCGCGGCGCGTGCCTCCGCAGTCCCGGAGGGGGCCGAGCTGAACTCGGAGAGGATGTGATGAAGAGAGCCAGGATCGCCGGGATCGGGCGCGGGGTGCCCCGGAAGGTGCTGACGAACCTCGATCTGGAGCAGATAGTCGACACCAGCGACGAGTGGATCACCGAGAGGACCGGGATCAAGGAGCGCCACATCGCCTCGGAGGGCGAATTTACCTCCGACATGGCGGCGGAGGCCGCGCGGATGGCCTGCCGGGAGGCGGGGATCGAGCCGGCAGAGCTGGATGCAATCGTCCTTGGCACCGTGACACCCGACATGCAGATGCCGGCCACGGCGGCCTTCGTTCAGCAGAAGATCGGGGCCGGCAAGCACTGCCCCGCGTTTGACATCTCCGCGGCCTGTGCCGGCTTCCTGTTCGGCCTGGGCCTCGCCGACGCTTTCGTCGGCCGCGGCATGTACCAGCGCATCCTGGTGGTGGGTGTGGAGCTGCTCTCCCGCGTGCTGGACTGGACCGACCGCAACACCTGCGTGCTCTTCGGCGACGCGGCGGGGGCGGCGGTGGTGGTCCCGTCGGACCGGGACGATCGCGGGATCCTCGCGGTGGAGATGCACACCGACGGCGCCTACGCCGCGGACCTCGACATCCGGGGCGGCGGATCGGTCCATCCGGCGACGCACCAGACGGTGGACGAGAAGATGCACATGGTCCGGATGAACGGACGCCAGATCTTCACCCAGGCCGTGCGCAACATGTCCTCTGCATCGGCCAGCGTGCTCCAGAGCACGGGACACGGCTCGGATGACGTCACCACCGTGTTCGCCCACCAGGCCAACATGCGGATCATCGAGGGGGTGAGCCAGCGGACCCGGATCCCTCTCGAGCGCTTCTTCATCAACATCCATCGCTACGGCAACACATCCTCCGCGTCGATCCCGATCGCGATGAGCGAGGCGCAGGAGGAGGGCAGGCTGAAAGAAGGGGACCTGTTGCTGCTCACCGCCCTCGGCGCGGGAGTTTCCTGGGCTTCGGCCCTGGTTCGCTGGTAGAACAGACCTGTCAACGGGTCCGAAGGACCCTGGTCAACGCTTGCGGAGCAGCCGCGACAGGACAAGGACAAGGAGGAGCAGGGTGAGCGACGGAGATCTCAAGGGCCGGGTGGCGATGGTGACCGGAGCGGCGCAGGGTATCGGACGGTCCATCGCACGGCTGTTGGGCCAGTCTGGTGCGACGCTGGCGCTGTGCGACGTCGTCGAGTCCGCCGACGAGGCCATACAGGAGGCGGGCGAGGCGCAGGATCCCGCGCGCTCGGCCCGCACTCCAGGTGAGGCACCCCGCCTCGCGCGGTATTTCCGCTGCGACGTCACCGACCGCGAGCAGGTGGAGGCGACGGTGAAGGCAGTCGTCGAGCAGCTCGGCGGCCTGCACATCCTGGTCAACAATGCCGGCATTGCGATCGACGGCCTGTTGTTGCGGGTCAGAGCCGAGGACTGGGACAGGGTGCTGCGGGTCAATCTGGATGGCGCCTTCAACTGCACCAAGGCCGCGGCCCGGCATCTGCTCAAGGCAAGGGAGGCGGGCCGCATCGTCAACATCTCCAGCGTGGTCGGGGAGCATGGCAGCGCGGGGCAGGTGGCCTACTCCGCATCCAAGGCTGCGCTGCTCGGTATGACCAAGACGCTGGCCCAGGAGTTCGCCAGCCGGGGCGTGACGGTCAACGCCGTCAGCCCTGGTTTCATCGAGACCCGGATGACGCAGGAGCACGTGCAGGGCGGGCGTCGCGAGCAGTTGATGGCGGCGATCCCGCTCGGGCGGATCGGAGCGCCCGAGGATGTGGGCCAGGCGGTGCGCTTCCTCTGCTCGCCCGCTGCGGCCTATATCACCGGTCAGGTGATCCGCGTCAACGGGGGACTCTACATGTGACCATGCGCCGGCCGCCCGCGTTGGCGACGGCGACTTTGCGCAGTGTATCGAAAGGAAGAGCAAGATGGACCAACAGATAGCCCAGAAGGTGATCGAGATCGTGGCAAGCCAGCTGGAGCTCGATGCCGGTCAGGTGAAGCCCGAGTCCTCTTTCACGGAGGACTTGAAGGCGGACTCGCTGGCCGTGGTGGAGCTGGTGCTGGCGCTCGAGGAGAACTTCAGCATCGAGATCCCTGACGAGGAGACCGAGAAGATCAAGACGGTGGGGGACGCGATCAACTACATCGAGTCGCACAAGAGTTAGGGTGAGATCCGTGTACCGACGAGTGGTAGTCACCGGGATCGGACTGGTCACCCCGGTCGGCATCGGGCGGGAGGAGACGTGGTCGAGCCTGCTCCAGGGCCGAAGCGGCGCGGCGCCGATCACGCTGTTCGACGCCAGCGACTTTGCCACGACCTTTGCCTGCGAGGTGAAGGACTTCGAACCGACACTCTGGCTCGACAAGCGCCTGGCCAAGACCCTCGATCGTTTCGTGCAGTTCGCGATGGTCGCGGCGACCATGGCCAGGGAGGACGCGGAGCTGGAGATCGGAGAGGCGGAGGCGGATCGGGTTGGTGTGTTCGTCGGCGCCGGCCTGGGTGGCGTCCGGACGATCGAGGAGACGCACCGCAAGCTGCTGGAGAAGGGGCCGCGACGGGGCATCTCACCCTACTTTGTGCCCCAGATCATCATCAACCTGGCGGCGGGACAGATCTCGATCCTGTTCGGGGCCAAGGGCCCCAACCTCAGCCAGGTCTCGGCCTGCTCCTCCAGCGCCCACTCGATCGGCGATGCCTACCGCTGCATCGAGCGCGGAGACGCAGATGTGATGTTCGCGGGCGGTAGCGAGGCAACAGTCAGCGCGCTGGGCATCGGCGGTTTCAACGCAATGAAGGCGCTGTCGACGCGCAACGACGATCCGGGGCGGGCGTCGCGTCCTTTTGACGCCGAGCGCGACGGGTTCGTCGTGGCCGAGGGATCGGGGATCGTGATCCTCGAGGAGCTGGAGCGGGCGAGGCGTCGGGGTGCGAGGATCTACGCCGAGGTCAAGGGCTACGGCCTCAACAGCGACGCGCACCACATCACGGCCCCGTCGCCGGGCGGGGAGGGTGCGCAGCGCTGCATCCGGATGGCCCTGAGGGGCGCGCAGGTCGCACCGGAGCAGGTGGCCTATATCAACGCCCACGGCACCTCGACCAGGTTCAACGACGCCGTGGAGACAGCAGCGGTGAAGGGGGTCTTCGGCGACCACGCCGGCAAGCTCGCCATCAGCTCGACCAAGTCGATGACCGGGCACCTGTTGGGCGCGGCGGGGGGCGTGGAGACGGCGGTCACGGCCCTCGCGGTCAGTCGCGGCGTGGTGCCGCCGACCATCAACTACGAGCACCCCGACCCGGAGTGCGACCTGGACTACGTGCCGAACCAGCCGCGCGAGATCGCGGTGCCGGCGGCGATGACCAACAGCTTCGGATTCGGCGGGACCAACGCATGTCTTGTGCTGGCGCGCTATGACGGCAACTGAACGCGAGGCAGCCATGCGCGGCCGGAGGGTCGTGATCGGCAGCGACCATGGCGGACTGCAGCTGAAGCAGGAGCTGTGCGGGGCCATGACCCGCTGGGGAGTCGAGATCGAGGATGTTGGGTGCTCGACGCCGCAGTCCGTGGACTATCCCGACTTCGCTTTCATGGTGACGCGAGCCGTGCTCCGCGGAGCTGCCTCCACTGTCGGCGTGCTGGTCTGTGGCACCGGCATCGGTATGAGCATAGCGGCCAACAAGGTGCCGGGTATCCGGGCGGCGCTGTGCCACGAGGGCTACAGCGCGTGGATGGCGCGGGCGCATAACGATGCAAACGTCCTGTGCCTGGGCGGGCGCACCGTGGGGCCGGAGCTGGCGCGGGAGGTGCTGGCCGCCTTCCTCGAGTCGTCATTCGAGGGGGGGCGTCACCAGCAGCGGCTGGACAAGATCGCGGTCGTGGAGCGCGGCGAGGCCACAAAGTGAAGTGTCCATTCTGCCAGTCACCGGAGAATCGCGTTATCGACTCGCGGCTGTCGCGTGACGGGAACGTGATCCGGCGCCGGAGAGAATGCGCCGGCTGCGAGCGCCGATTCACCACATACGAGCGGGTGGAGGAGATCCTGCCGATGGTGGTGAAGAAGGACGGCGCCCGCGAGGTGTTCGACGAGCAGAAAATCCTGGGCGGCATCCGCAAGGCCTGCGAGAAGCGGCCCGTGCCCGTGACGGCCATGGAGCAGATCGTGGAGGGCATCGAGCGGGAGCTCCACGAGTCGGGCGAGAAGGAGGTCTCCTCCAGCTACATCGGGGAGCGGGTGATGGAGAGCCTGAGGGCCGTCGACGGCGTGGCCTACGTCCGGTTCGCCTCGGTCTACCGCTCCTTTCGCGACGTCAACGAGTTCCTCGACGAGCTGAAGCACATCCTCAGCCAGAAGGAGGAGGAGTGACGGAGGAGCCGCGGCAGGGCTTCATGCGACTCGCGCTGCGGCTGGCGCGGCGCGGCCTGGGACGGGCAAGCCCCAACCCGATGGTGGGGGCGGTGCTGACGCGGCGGGACCAGGTCGTGGGCCGGGGCTATCACCTGAAGGCGGGGACCGAGCACGCCGAGGTTCTGGCGATACGGGACGCGGGGACCGCGGCGCGGGGAGCCACCCTCTATGTCAACCTGGAGCCATGCAACCACCACGGTCGTACGGCCCCCTGCGCGAAGGCGATCATCGACGCGGGGATCGGCCGGGTGGTGATCGGTATGAGGGACCCCAACCCGCTGGTCAACGGCAAGGGGATCGCGGCGCTTCGGCGGCGCGGCATAGAGGTCACCACCGGCGTGCTGGAGCCGGAGTGTCGTGAGCTGAACGAGGCGTTCGTGTGCTACATCACCCGGGGCAGGCCGCTGGTGACGCTCAAGTCGGCGATTACTCTCGACGGGCACGTCGCGGCCCGCGGTGGCGACTCTCGCTGGGTCACCGGCGAGGCGGCACGGCGGCAGGGACACCGGATGCGCGCCGCACATGATGCCATCATGGTCGGCGCCGGGACGGTGCTGGGGGACGATCCGACGCTCACCTGTCGAGGCGTCCGTGGGGGCCGTGATCCGGTGCGTGTGGTGGTGGACAGTCGGCTGCGAACGCCGCCCGGGGCCCGCGTTGTGGCCGCGGCGTCCGGCTCGAACGCCCCCACCCTGGTGGTCTGCACACAGAGCGCCCCCGCGAGCCGCGAGCGGGCTCTGGTGCGCGCGGGAGCCGAGGTGGTCCGGGTCGAGGGCGAGGCGCGCGTCGATTTGGACCGGATGCTGCGGGAGCTCGCTCGCCGGGAGATCTCGAGCCTGTTGCTCGAGGGCGGTCCAACCCTGGCAGGGGCCTTGTGGCAGGCCGGGCTGGTCGACCGCGTCGTGGTCTTCGTGGCCCCCAAGCTGTTGGGTGATGCCGGCGCGTTGCCGATGCTCGACGCTGGAGCGGTGACGCGCATGTCCGAGGCCGTCAGCCTCGCCGGTGCCCGGGTGCGGCGGATTGGCGCCGACATCATGATCAGCGGCACGCCGGAGCGCGCGCGAGGCGGGGAGCCTCCCTCGGAGTGCGGGCCGAGCGCGCGAAAAAGTCACCGCGCCCACTCCAGGCCTCGCCCGCGCAGGAGGGGTCGCTGATGTTCACCGGTCTGATCCAGGACGTCGGACACGTCGAGGGCGTGCGCCCGCAGGGCGGATCGGTGCACCTCGAGCTGCAGACCAGGCTGGCCGGTGAGCTGGCCGAGGGGGACAGCCTGGCGGTCAACGGAGTCTGCCTCACGGTCACGCAGGTTGATCCAGATCGGGGGCGGTGCGTGGCCACCGCCGTCCCCGAGACCCTGTCGCGTACAAACCTGGGGCAGCTGCGGCGCGGCGCGCGGGTCAACCTCGAACCGGCCCTGCGGCTCGGCGACCGGATGGGGGGGCACATGGTCCAGGGCCACGTGGACGGCGTGGGCAGCGTGGCGCGCGTGGAGCGGCGCGGGCTGTCGCTGGAGCTGACGGTGGAGGCCCCCTCGGATCTGCTGCGCTACGTGGTCGAGAAGGGCTCGATCGCGCTGGATGGGGTCAGCCTGACGGTGGCCGCCGCGACGCAGAACAGCCTGACGGTGGCGCTGATCCCGCACACGCTGGGCGCCACCACTCTGGAGCAGCTCAGGGTTGGAGACCGGATGAACCTGGAGGTGGACATCCTGGCCAAGTACGTCGAGCGGATGCTGAGGGCCCCGGGCCTCTCGGAGGAGATCCTGCGCCGACACGGATTCGCCTGAGCTGTCGAACGGAAGGAACCATGACCAAGCTGCTCACAGTCGAAGAGGCCGTCGACCAGATCCGTCAGGGGCGCCAGATCATCCTGGTCGACGACGAGGACCGGGAGAACGAGGGTGACCTTTGCATGGCCGCCGCCCGGGTGACGCCGGACGACATCAACTTCATGGCGCGCTACGGTCGGGGGCTGATCTGCCTGACCCTGACCCAGGAGCGGGCCCAGCGGCTCGGCCTGACCAAGATGACCGAGCGCAACAGGTCGCGCTTCGGCACGAACTTCTACACCAGCATCGAGGCCGCCGATGGGGTGACCACCGGGATCTCGGCCGCCGATCGTTCCACCACGGTCCAGGCCGCGCTGGCTGCCGACGCGGGACCAGGATCGATCGTCTCCCCCGGACATGTCTTCCCCATCTGCGCCCGCGGCGGTGGGGTGCTGGTGCGATCGGGGCAGACCGAGGGGTCGGTCGACCTGGCCCGGCTGGCGGGGCTGGAGCCGGCCGGGGTGATCTGCGAGATCATGAAGGACGACGGCTCCATGGCGCGCATGCCCGATCTCGAGCAGTTCGCCGAGGAGCACGGGCTCGGCATCCTGACCATCGCCCAGCTGATCGAGTACCGCATGCAGCGCGAGTCGCTGGTGCGGCAGGTGTCGGATGCCCGGATGGTGCCGTCGGGGCTGAGCAGCGAGTTCGAGCTCGTCGTGTTCAAGTCGTCGGTCAACGACGCACAGTACATGGCGCTGGTGCTGGGCAGCATCCGCGGCAGGGAGCCGGTGCTGGTGCGTGTCCACAGCGCCTGCATCCCCGGCGACCTGCTGGGAGGCAATGGATGCGATTGCGACCTGAAGAAGAGGCGGGCCCTGGAGAAGATCGAGCAGGCGGGGGCAGGCGTCTTCGTCTACGTCCACCCGGGGCGGGTCGACCTGGCGATCCAGGTCCAGCGCCACGTCGCGGGCCGGACCCTGGCGGAGCCGAAGAACGAGGGGCTGCCGCCCGAGCTGAGGGACTTCGGTCTGGGGGCGCAGGTGCTGGTGGCGCTTGGCGTGTCCAAGATCAAGCTGATGACTGACAATCCCAAGCGCATCGTCGGGTTGCGCAGCTACGGCCTCGAGGTGGTCGAGCGCATCTCGCTGACGGGCTGAACACAAGGAGTCAAGCATGCCCCGCATTGTGGAAGGAGACCTCTCGGCAGCCGGGCTGCGCATCGGCATCGTGCTGAGCCGGTTCAACAGCTTCATCACCGATCGCCTGCTGTCAGGTGCACTGGACGCCATCACCCGGTCAGGAGGCGACCCCGAGGCGGTCACGGTGTTCCGCACGCCCGGTTCCTTCGAGATACCAGCGGTGGTCAGGCGGGTGGCCCACAGCGGCGACTTTGACGCCGCGATCTGCCTCGGCGCAGTGATCCGCGGCGCCACGCCGCACTTCGAGTACATCGCGGCCGAGGTGACCAAGGGGATCGCCCAGGTTCAGCTCGAGGTGGAGATCCCGATCGCCTACGGGGTGCTGACCCCCGACACCATCGAGCAGGCGATCGAGCGCGCCGGCACCAAATCGGGCAACAAGGGCTTCGACGCGGCGATGGCCGCGATCGAGATGGCCAACCTGTTTCGCGCGATGGCCGGCACCCGTCCCAAGCGGGGCCGTCGGTCGAAACCTTGAGCCAGTCGGACAAGCGCGCGAGGCGGGGGGCCTCTCCAGGAGTGCGGGCCGAGAGCGCGGGACATACACTACGCACCGGAAGCCGGCGGTCGGGCCGCGTCGCGGCCGTGCAGCTGCTCTACGGGCTGGACAGCCAGGGGCCGTGGCCCGAGCCTGGCCCACAGCTCGATCGCCTGCTGCAGGAGCAGCTCGTGCTGCTGCTGCCCGAGATCGAGCCGCAGGCGCGCGAGTGGGCGCTGGAGCTGGTGCAGGGCGTGGTGGCCCACAGGCTCGAGATCGACCGCCGGCTGGAGCAGGCCTCCCGCAACTGGCGCGTCGAGCGCATGAGCCAGGTCGACCGCAATGTGCTGCGGGTGGCGGTGCACGAGCTCACCGGCAGCCTTGACGTCCCTCGCGCGGTCGTGCTCGACGAGGCGATCGAGATCGCCAAGCAGTACGGCAGCAGCGAGTCGGGCGCCTTCGTAAACGGCGTGCTGAACCGGGTGGCCGAGCTGCTGGCATGACGCTGGCGTCACAGTGGACAGCACGTCGTTCGCGTGCTACACACAATACTGTGCAATGGTTGAAGAGGCCGCAACCATGAAACAGAACCTCACCCTCCGGATAGATGGCGATATCATTAAGAAAGCACGGATACTCGCGGCCCAGAAGGGTACCTCGATCAGTCGCCTGCTGGCGGACTATCTGGAGGAGATCGTCCGTGACGCCTCCCGATATGAGTCAGCACACCAGCAGGCGATCGAGCTGATGGAAGCCGGGTTTGACCTCGGTGGGTCCATTCCCTGCACGCGAGATGACTGGCATGAGCGGTAGGGTGTTCGTTGACACCAATGTGCTGATCTATGCGCACGACGCCAGCGGGAGCACGAAACACACGATCGCTGTCGATGTGTTACGGCAGCTCTGGCGCTCGGGCGGGGGGAGCTTGAGCACCCAGGTCCTGCAGGAGTTCTACGTCAACGTCACGCGCAAGATCCCACGTCCACTGCCCAGGACTGTGGCCCGGACCATCGTCGAGACCTATCGAGCCTGGCCGGTGGAGGTCATCGACCCGACGGCTATCCTCAAGGCCTCTGAGATCGAGGAGCAGTACCAGCTCTCCTTCTGGGACTCCCTGATCGTGGTTGCCGCCCGGGCATCTGGTGCGTCGATGATCCTGACCGAGGACCTGAACCCAGGGCAGCGAATCGCCGGGATGCTGATCGAGAACCCGTTCGCCACTGTCTCGCCTGTCGCCCCACCCTGATGTACGATGCCGCGGATGACCGAGGACGCTGATCTGCACCTGGTCACCTTCCGCGTGGGGCGCCAGCTCTACGGCGTGGACATCATGCAGGTGCACCGGGTGCTGCAGGCCTGTCAGCCGCTGCCGGTGCCCGGCGCCCCGGATCACGTGATGGGCATGATCGACCTCCATGGCCGGCTGGTGGCGGTGATGGACCTGCGCCTGCTGCTGGGGCTCGAGGCCGATCCCACCGACACGCCCCGCCGGCTGCTGGTGGCGGAGCTGGGCGGCGGATCCGGGCCGTCGCGGCTGGCGGCCCTGGCCGTCACCGACGTGGAGGCGCGGCTGCGAGTGGCTCGCGCCGATCTGCTGGCGCGGCCCGACGAAATCGGGGCGCCGGCCGTGGTCGGGGCCTTCCACTCGGGCGATGAGTTGGGGCTGGTGCTCGACCCCGAGCGGCTGGACCTGGGGCTGGACCGGATCGCGCAGCAGGTCGAAGGAGCGGGCTGATCCCCGGAGGCGGATCATCCATGTTGACAGCCCCGCTGCTCGGCGGGGAGGATCGATTCCCTGGAGGTGTCGAGATGCGCTGGATTAGCTTGCTGCTGGTGGTGGCCCTGGTGGCCGCCTGTGACGATTCCACCCCCTCGCTGCTGCCGGACGGCCCGCCAGTCAAGGACCTCGGGCCCGAGATGCACAGCCCGCCGAGGGAAATGGCGGTGCCTGACGGCCCGCCCTCTGTGGACCTGCCCCGACCGGACATGCCCTCGCCGGACCTGCCGGGGGTCGACATGGTCCAGCTCGACCTGGGTCCGCCGGACACGGTGGGCTGGGACATCATGACCACCGCTGGCAAGGACTACGTCGTCAGCCGGCTGATCATGCCCACATCCACCACCTCCTCCCAGCTCGGAGTCGACCTGAACAACGACGGCACGGTGGACAACGCGCTGGGGGCGATCCTGGGCGCGATCGGGGCCATGGCGACCAGCATGGACATCCAGGAGTCGATGGACATGTCGGTCTACTCCGGGGCGCTGCTCCAGCTGATGCGGGTCTTTTCCAACAGCCTGGTCACCGATCCGGGGGCCGTGCTGCAGAGCTGGGCCGGCCAGGCGCAGAGCTGCTGCACCGCCCTCACGAGCAACGCCTGCTGGGCCCAGTCCTCCCAGACCTGCTTCAACGGCAGCCACGGTTTTTCCCCGGATCCGGCGAGCCCCACCGGGACGCTGCTCACCGGCACCATCCTCGGCGGCAACATCGCCTTCACCGCCAGCACGATGAAGCTCAATCTGCCCCTGACCACCGCCGGGATCCTCTCCCTCAACCTCAAGGCGGTGCACATCAAGGGCGTGATCTCCGCCGGCGGCATCACCAGCGGGATCATCGCCGGCGCCATCCCCAAGTGGGACGTGGACAACGTGGTGATCCCGGCGGTGGCGACCCAGCTGGACCAGTACATCAAGGACCCCAGCTCGGATCCGATGACGGTGCTGACGATCAAGGTGATGTTCGACGCCAACAGCGACGGCAACATCACCACGCAGGAGGTGGCGAACAGCGCCCTGATCAAGACCTTCCTCGGCGGCGACGTGGACGTGGACAACGACGGCGTCAACGAGCTGTCGGTCGGGCTGGGGTTCACCGGGGTCGGGGCGGTGATCACGCCCTGAGCCGCGGCGGGGCTATCGCTGCTCGGCTGTCCGGCTATAATGGCCTCCCCATCCGGGGAGGAGGAGTCCGTGCCCGATCAACCGCTCTTCGAGGAGTTCGAGGCCGCGACCTTCGAGGACTGGCAACGCGAGGCGCTGCGCAGCCTCAAGGGAGCGCCGCTGTCCCGGCTGGCCCGCCGGACCCCCGAAGGGTTCGCCTTCGACCCGATCTACGGTCCGTGGCAGTCGGTCGACCATTCGGGTGCCGCCGCTCCGGACCGGGACAGGCCGTGGGTCGTGTGCCAGGAGGTGCGAGCGGCCGACGCCCGCACCTGGAACGAGCTCGCGCAGCAGGAGGTGCGGGGCGGTGCTGATGGTCTGGTGCTGTGTCCGTCCGCGGACGATGGGTTCTCGCGCGCGGGCCAGCTGCAGCAGGCCCTGGCCGGGCTCGACCTGTCGAGCCTGACCCTGGTGATCGAGGCCGGCGCGCAGACCCCGGCCCTGGCGCGGATTCTGCCGGGCAGCAGGGACATGACTGGTGCCCTCGCGTTCGATCCGCTCGCCTCGCTGGTCACGACCGGGACCGGCGGGCTGGCGGCCGAGGAGATGGCCGAGCTGGTGCGCTGGTGCGAGGCCGAGGCGCCCGGGCTCACGGCGTTGACCTGTCACGGGGAGCCGTACCACGAGGGCGGGGCCAGCGCCGTACAGGAGCTGGCCTTCACCCTGGCGACCGCCGCCCAGTACCTGCGCACGCTGGTCGAGCTGGGTCTCGAGCCGGAGGTGGCAGCCCGACATGTCGAGCTCTCCTTTGCCGTGGGCAGCCGGCTGCTGACCGAGGTGGCCAAGCTGCGCGCGGCACGCCTGCTGTGGCACACCATCACCTCGGCCTTTGGCTGCAGCAGCGCGCAGCGCGTGCATGGCGCGCCTCGTGCGCTGATCCGGGCCTGCACCTCGGCCTGGAGCCAGTCGGTCTACGACCCCTGGGTCAACCTGCTGCGGAGCACGGTGCAGGCCTTCGCCGCGATCGTGGGCGGGGCGGACCGCGTGACCCTGGCGCCCTTCGACGCCGTGACGGGCCAGCCCGACGCGTTTTCGCGCCGTCTGGCGCGCAACACCCAGCTCATCCTGCGCGACGAGGCTTTCCTGCACCGCGTGGTCGATCCCGCCGCCGGCTCGTGGGCCGTGGAGGCGCTGACCGACCGTCTGGGCCGCGAGGCGTGGGCTCTGCTGCAGGAGGTCGAGCGGCGAGGAGGCATGCTGGCCGCGGCCCAGGAGGGGTTCCCCCAGGGCGAGGTGCGGCACACGGCCGACGAGCGTCGGCAGGCCGTGTCCCAGCGACGCGAGCCCATCGTCGGCGTGTCGGTCTACCCCGACCCGGACGAGAATCCCCGCCCCGGTCCCCCGTCGAGGGGGATGAACGGCCTGCCGCGCTGGCGCGCGGCAGAGGCGTTCGAGATGCTGCGCGGCGCGGCGGATGACCTGCGCCAGCGCACCGGCCGCGGGCCGCTGGCCCACCTGGCCTGCTGGGGCGAGGCTGCGAGGCTGCGAGCTCGCATCGACTGGGTCGCGGGCGCCATGCGGGCGGGGGGGTTTGGCGTGGAGGGCGAGATCCACGAGTCGGTCGATGCCGCGGCACGGGCTGCGGCGCGTGCGGTGGAGGCGCCCCACGTGGTGGTCGTGGCCTGCGCGGCGGACGAGGCGTATGCCGACGATGTGCCGCGGCTACGACAGGCGGTGGCGAAGGCGCCGCTGGTCGTGGCCGGGACGGAGCCGGAGGACTCACCGGCCTGGGCCGAGGGGGTGCTGTTCCTGCACCGCAAGACCGACCTGGCGGCGGCGCTGGACGGGCTGCAGCGGACGCTGGGGGTGCGGTCATGAGCCGGATCCCCGACCTGACGCAGGTCCCGTACCCTGGCAGCTTCCCGGGGCGACGGCGCGCTCCCGGCGAGGGCGCCGTCTGGTCCACCGCGGAGCAGATCGCGGTCAAGCAACTCTACACCGCGGCCGACCTGGAGCGGCTGGACCACCTGCAGTTCACCGCCGGGCTGCCCCCGTTTCTGCGCGGCCCCTACGCCACGATGTACCTCGGTCGGCCCTGGACCGTCCGCCAGTACGCCGGCTTCTCCACCGCCGAGGAGTCCAACGCCTTCTACCGCCGCAACCTGGCCGCGGGACAGAAGGGCCTGAGCGTGGCGTTCGACCTCGCCACGCACCGGGGCTACGACTCGGACCACGAGCGGGTGGTCGGGGACGTGGGCAAGGCGGGGGTCGCGGTCGACTCGGTGCTGGACATGAAGGTGCTGTTCGACAGCATCCCGCTCGATCAGATCTCGGTCTCGATGACGATGAATGGCGCCGTGCTGCCGGTGATGGCCTGCTTCATCGTCACCGCCGAGGAGCAGGGAGTGAAGCGGGCTCAGCTGACCGGCACGATCCAGAACGACGTGCTCAAGGAGTTCATGGTCCGCAACACCTACATCTACCCGCCGGCGCCGTCGATGCGGATCGTGGCCGACATCTTTGCCTACACCTCGCGCGAGATGCCCCGGTTCAACAGCATCAGCGTCTCTGGCTACCACATGCAGGAGGCGGGGGCCACGGCGGACCTGGAGCTGGCCTACACCCTGGCCGACGGGCTGGAGTACCTGCGCGCCGGCATCGAGGGCGCGCACCTGGCGATCGACGCCTTCGCCCCGCGTATCTCCTTCTTCTGGGCCATCGGCATGAGCTTCTTCATGGAGCTGGCGAAGATGCGGGCGGCGCGGATGCTGTGGGCCAAGCTCGTCAGGCGCTTCGAACCCGCCGACCCGCGGTCGATGTGCCTGCGCACGCACTGCCAGACCTCGGGGTGGAGCCTGACCGAGCAGGACCCGTTCAACAACGTGGTGCGCACGTGCGTCGAGGCCATGGCGGCGGCGATGGGACACACCCAGTCGCTGCACACCAACGCGCTGGACGAGGCCATCGCGCTGCCCACCGACTTCTCGGCCCGTATCGCACGCAACACGCAGCTGATGCTGCAGGAGGAGACCGACATCTGTCGCACGGTGGACCCCTGGGGCGGCTCGCACTACGTCGAGCGCCTGACCGGCGAGCTGGCCCGGCGGGCCTGGGCGCTGATCGAGGAGGTGGAGCAGCTCGGGGGCATGGCCCGGGCGATCGAGACCGGTCTGCCCAAGATGCGGATCGAGGAGGCCGCGGCGCGGCGGCAGGCCCGCATCGACTCGGGCCAGGACGTGATCGTCGGGGTCAACCGCTACCGGACGCAGGAGGGGCAGCCGTTCGAGTTCGACATCCGTGAGGTGGACAACACCGCCGTACGCGAGGCCCAGCTCGCGAGGTTGGCCGAGCTCCGTCGCACGCGGGATGGCGCCATGGTCGAGCGGGCGCTGCAGGCCGTCACGAGCTGCGCCGGGTCTGGTGAGGGCAACCTGCTCGAGCTGTGCGTGGAGGCGGCCCGCGCCCGGGCCACCGTGGGCGAGATCTCGAGCGCCATGGAGCGGGTCTTCGGCCGGCACGAGGCGACGGTCCGCTCGATCTCGGGCGTCTACTCCAGCGAGGTGGGCGAGATGAAGGACTTCGCCGAGGTGCGCCGCCGGACCGCGGCTTTTCAGGAGCGCGAGGGCCGGCGCCCCCGCATGCTGGTGGCCAAGATGGGTCAGGACGGCCACGACCGCGGATCCAAGGTGATCGCCACCGCCTTCGCCGACATGGGGTTCGACGTGGACATCGGGCCGCTGTTCCAGACCCCGGCGGAGTCGGCGCGCCAGGCGGTGGAGAACGACGTTCACATCGTGGGGGTGAGCTCGCAGGCGGCGGGGCACAAGACCCTGGTGCCGGCCCTGATCGAGGAGCTGGGTCGACAGGGGCGCGAGGACATCATGGTCGTGGTGGGCGGGGTGGTCCCGGCCCGGGACCACGATTTCCTGCGGCAGCAAGGGGTGGCCGCGATCTTCGGGCCGGGCACCGTGATCCCCGTGGCGGCCCTCGAGGTGATGGATGTCCTCGAACAGCGACTCGTCGGCTGACGGACCGCGGCAGCGCCTGCTGTCCATCGACGAGTACGTCGACGGCGTGCTGGGCGGCGACCGCTCCGTGCTGGCCCGGGCCATCACGCTGGTCGAGAGCAGCGCTGGCGCGCACGCCCCGCTGGCGGCCGAGGTGCTGGAGCGGCTGCTGCCGCACAGCGGGGGGGCGCTGCGCGTCGGCGTCACCGGCGCACCCGGGGTGGGCAAGAGCTGCCTGATCGAGGCGCTGGGCGGCCACCTCACCGGCGAGCTCGATCGGCGGGTGGCGGTGCTCGCCATCGACCCCTCGAGCAGCGTCACCGGCGGGAGCATCCTCGGCGACAAGACCCGCATGACCCGCCTGTCGCGCGACCCGCGGGCCTTCATCCGGCCCTCGCCGTCGGCGGGGTCGCTGGGCGGCGTGGCGCGCAAGACCCGCGAGGCGATGCTGCTGTGCGAGGCGGCCGGCTTCGACCTGGTGCTGGTGGAGACGGTGGGGGTGGGGCAGAGCGAGATCACCGTGCGCTCGATGGTGGACTTCTTCCTGCTGCTGATACTGGCCGGCGCCGGTGACGAGCTGCAGGGGATCAAGAAGGGCGTGATCGAGCTGTGCGACACCCTGGTGATCACCAAGGCTGATGGGGACAACCTCCAGCAGGCCGAACGTGCGCGGGCCGAGTATGCCCGTGCACTCGGGTTCCTCGCGCCGATCACCGAGGGCTGGAGGGTCGACGCGCTGACCTGCTCGTCGAGGAGCGGGTCGGGCGTACCCGAGCTGTGGCAGCTGATCGAGCGGCACGAGCGGCACAGCCGCGACAGCGGCTTCCTCGAGCGCCGCCGGCGCCGTCAGGCCCTGGACTGGATGCGCAGCTTGATCGCCGGTCGGCTCGAGCGGGACTTCTACCGCGACCCGCAGGTCCGTACGCTGCGGTCGGAGGTCGAGCAGGCGCTGGAGCAGGGCAGGCTGGCGCCGTCGGCGGCCGCGCTCCGGCTGCTCCGGGCCGCCGGGCTCGAGGAGTGAAGCACGATCACGGGACGCAGTGGGCCTGGGTTTGCTGGCAGTCCTGCAGGGACGTGAACAGCTTGCCGCAGTCGGCGCCCTGGCAGGAGCAGCCGCTGATCATGGTGCACTGCGTGCCGTCCCAGACGTAGCCCAGGATCATCTTGCAGGCGCCGACGCCCTGTGCATCCATCGCGTGGCACAGGCAGTGAGCGTAGGCCTTCTTGCAGCCCTGAGGGCCGGCAAACAGCTTGCCGCAGTCGGCGCCCTGGCAGGAGCAGCCGCTGATCATGGTACACTGCGTGCCGTCCCACTTGGTGCCGAGAATCATCTCGCAGGATCCGACGCCGGTGGCGTCCATGGCGGTGCCACAGTCGGGCCCGGCCGCGTCGGCCGGTCGCCCGTCGGGCGTGGTGCCCAGCTCCGCCAGCCGGCCGTCGACGGCCGGCATGTCCGTCGCGGCCTCCGGAGTCTGGCCGTGGTCAAGCGTGGCGAGGTCGTGGCCGGAGTCGGTGCCCGGCGTGGTGTCGTCACATGCCGCCAACAGCGCGGCCAACACGACCAGCACGGTGATCTGTCTGCACATCGTCCGTTCCTCCGGGTGTGTGCTACTCGATGCCGGCCTGCTTGACCCACCGGCGATAGGAGGCCACGACCTGGCTCCCCTTCTGGATCGGGGCGTTGATGAAGACCAGCGAGTTGGAGAAGCCAACATAGTCAAAGCCCTTGACCCGGCTGCGCTGGAGCTGGGTGTTGTCCACCGCAACGGCCAGCGACGCGCTGACCGGCACGTACTGTAGGATCGCCGGGCTGGCGGCGCCGGTGATGGTGTCGATGATGATCTGCAGGGTGGTGCCCAGGCTCTTCTGACAGATGTCGGCGGCGATGCCGCCGGTGGCGTTGACCAGCTCGAAGTAGCCGTGGCCGATCTGGGCGCAGTTGTTGTTACAGACGCCGCCGATCAGGTGCACCATCGCCTTGCCCTGGTTGCCCCACTTGGCGTCCTGGCCCAGGAACAGATCGAGCCAGAGCTTGAGGTAGGCGTTGGTCTGGGCCTGCAGCGTGGGGTCGAGCGTGCAGCTGGTCTGGCTGCTGAGGTTGGGGCCGGAGACGCCGAGGTAACTGCCGCCCTGAAACTCCTTGGAGATCTCGTCGGTGGCCAGGATGATGGCCAGCGAGGCGCCGGGCCGGATCTTGGTCGGGTCGCCGGCGGTGCGCGGCAGGTGGCGCCGCACCCCCTCCAGGGCGTGAGCCAGCACGTACTCCGACCCCCCCTCGTTGTAGGGCGGGTTGTTGACGCAGGACTTGAAGATCGCCTGCTCGTTGGGGTTGAGGAACCGGTCGGGACCGCCGTCGTCGAAGGGCGGGAACAGATCCTCGGGGGGCATCTGCTTGCCGCAGAACTTGCCCACGATGACGGCGGGCTGCAGCGGGTTGAAGTCGGTGGGGTCAACGACGCCGGTCACTGCCATGCGGAAGTCGAGGCCGCCCTTGACCGCCCGCGCGAAGAAGTCGGCGGCGTTGTTGACGATGTCCTGCCGGTTGTCGTTCATCGAGCCCGAGTCGTCCACGACCCAGATGATGTCGGCGACCGGGTTGCGGTCGAGGATGAACGGGTCGCACTCCACCGTGTCGGAGTCGGCGGCGGTGGCCAGGCCGGTGCCGTTGGACAGGTCGTCGAGGTTGATGCCGGTCTGCGCGTTGGGGAGGTTGGCCATCGAGGTCGGCGCCACGCCGCCCATCACCAGCAGGCGGCCCTCGGCCGGCCGCAGCAGGGTCTCGTAGCGCATGGTGAAGTCGGCGGTGCTCGGGCCGTAGTTGTCGGCGCCGAGGTTGGTCGCTGTCTTGCCCAGGATCGCCTGGACCAGGGCGTTGCGCAGCGCGCCCGGCTTGAGCGCCGAGCTCATCGTGATCGCGAGCTGGGTCGAGACGATGGCCGGGAACTTGTCGTGGCTGGTGATGCCGTTGCCGCTCGAGAGCTGGCTCACCGAGGAGGCGCCCGGGAGCTGCTTGATCTTGGCCAGCACCGAGGTGGCCTCGGCGCTGATGTCGCTGCCGCCAGCGGCAAGCGAGATCACGAAGCCCGCGACGGCCTGGTTGGGCTGGCCGTAGTCGAAGGAGGCGCTGGCCTCCTTGAGCACCGCGCCGTCGATGTTGATCTCGCCGTAGGGGGTCTTGGCCTCCAGGGCGACGTTCCAGTTGCCAACGGTGGACTTGCGGAAGTCGATCGCCTTGAGCCCCTTGGTGCCCATCTCGTCCGACTTGCGGCAGATGAAGGTAGGCAGGTCCTTGTCGGCCTTGCCGCCCGGGAAGGTGGTCTTCTTCTTGGGGTCGGTTTCGCCGTCGGAGCAGAGGAAGGCGGCCGGGGGCTGGCACACGCCTGCGTTGCAGGTCTGGCCCACGCCGCACTCGTCCGCCTTGACCGCCGGGCAGTCCTTGCGCTTCTCGCCGCACTGGGTCAGGCAGCAGCCGAGCTTCCCGTCGCCGTTGAGGTCTTCGTCGCCGTCGTTGACGCCGTCGTTGTCGGAGTCGAGGTCCTTGAAGTTGGGCTGGCCATCCCCGTCGGCGTCGCCCGCGCCCTCGACTCCGTCGGGGACTCCGTCGTTGTCCGCGTCGGTATCCAGGTAGTCGGGGAACCCGTCGCTGTCGGTGTCGGGCGGCGGCGGCCCGCAGCCCTCCACCTCGTCGTTGATCCCGTCGCCGTCCGAGTCCTTGCCGGCCTCGCAGGGGGAGGGGACGAAGGTGCCCTGCTCGGTCCAGGAGCCGCCGCCGTCGTTGTCGTCCGACTGGAAGCTGTCCTTGGCGCAACCTGCTGTGCCGGCCAGGACGGCCAGAGCCGCCATGGCCACTGTTCGACGTATGCCGTGCATGCCTAAGTCCTTGCGATGCCCTGTAGTTCCATTGTTCATTGGCCGGAGCCGCTTTGCAAGCGCCCGGCAGGGACGGGGCTTTGCGGTTGCCTGCAATTCGTGAACAAAGGAGAATCGCTCGCGGTGACGCTGGAGGCCTACGGGAAGTTCGAGCTGCTCAACTGCCTCGCCCGTGGGGGGATGGCCGAGGTCTATCTCGCGCAGCAGCGGGGCGAGGGGCGCTTCGAGCGGCTGGTGGTGATCAAGCGCATCCTGCCCCAGTTCGCCGATGACCAGCGGTTCATCGGCATGTTCGTCGAGGAGGCGCGCATCGCCGCCCTGCTCGACCACCCCAACGTGATCCCGATCTACGATCTGGGCCGGGTCGAGGACTCCTACTTCATCGCGATGCCGTTCGTTCATGGGCTGACCGTGCAGAACCTGCTCCGCGAGGCCACGCAGCGGCGCGTGCCCCTGCCGTTCGACATCGCGGTCGAGATCGTGCGCCAGGCGCTGGCCGGGCTGGACTATGCCCACGAACGCCCGGGCCTCGACGGCCAGCCAATGCAGCTGGTCCACCGCGACGTCAGCCCGAGCAACCTGATGATCAACGAGCAGGGGCGGGTGCTACTGCTGGACTTCGGCATCGCGTCGGTGGCGGACTCCACCTCGGAGGACACCGGGTCCCTGCGCGGCAAGCTGGCCTACATGTCCCCGGAGCAGGTGCGGGGCGAGGCGCTGGACCGCAGGTCCGACATCTTCTCGGCCGGGATCGTGCTCTACGAGCTCCTGGTAGGGCGCCGACTGTTCCAGCGCAGCAGCGACATCGCCGTGATCGACGCGATCACCAAGGACGAGCTGCCCGATCCGTTGGAGCAGCGCCCCGACCTGCCGCCCACCCTGGCGCAGGCGCTGGGCTACGCGCTGCAGCGGGAGCAGGAGCGTCGGTTCCAGACCGCGGGCGACATGGGCCGCGCGCTGGAGGCTGCACTCGAGCCCGCCGGCCAGCGGAGGCTTCGGCACTACCTCCACAGCAACTTCGCCGATACCCTGACCCAGCAGCAGCGCCGGCTTCAGCTGGCGCGGGAAGGGCAGCTCGCCGACGAGGCGCCGACCCGGGTCGATCGTCCGGCCAGGCGGGCTCGGCGTCCGCGCAGGCGGCTGGCGCTGGCGGCGCTGGCACTGCTGCTGGTGGCCGGGGCGGCCATCGGCGGCTGGTTCCTCCTGCGTCACCCCACCCTCAAGGGCCTGCCGCTGCAGGTCGGAGTGATCCCCTTCCTGCCGGAGGACATGCTCCGCCGGGAGTGGGCGCCGCTGCAGCGCTACCTGGAGCGTCAGCTGGGCCGCCCGGTGCGACTGGTGACCACCCTGAGCTACGCCAAGATGGTCGACGCCTTGCTCGACGGCAAGGTCGACATGGCCGATCTGAGCGCCTACCCCTACCTGGTGGCGAAGCGCCGCGACCCCGGCGTCCACGCGCTGGCCACCGGCATCACCGAGCACTCTGCGACCTACGAGGGCTACCTGGTGGTGCGGCGCAGCTCCTCGCTGCGGGGCATCGTGACCCTGAAGGGCCACCGCGTCTGCTTCGTGGACCGGACGTCCACCAGCGGCTACCTGATGCCCCGCGCGATGGTCCGCGGCGCGGGCTTCGACCCGGACGCGTTCTTCTCCTCGGAGCAATTCTCCGGCGACCACTACCGCGCCCTGCGAGACCTGCTGGCGGAGCGGTGCGACGTGGCCTGTGTGGCCTCCACCAGCTTCAACGTCGCCGGCCAACAGGGCATCCCGATGCGACAGATGCGCATCCTCGCCACCAGCGCCCCGCTGCCGCACGGGGTCTATACCGCCTCGTCGCGCCTGCCGCCGCCGCTCGTCGAGAAGCTGCGCCGGGCCCTGCTGGACCTCGACATGCAGAAGGAGATCGGACGGCGCCGGCTGGGGCCGGACCTGCAGATCACGGGGTTCACGCCGGTCGACACGCAGGCCTTCGAGGAGCTGGAGCGCGAGGTGTCGCGCACGAAGCAGCGCTAACCACAAGGTGTCCAACTTGATCCACGACCTGACCCGGCAGGACAAACAAAGGGGCCCGTGGGATTGTCAAAGGTTGCACCCAATCAGAAAGCGCGGCCGAGGTAGTGTGGCCTTTTGCTCACTAACTCCCGCGCATCGCAGGATGCGGCGAAGTTAGTGTGGCCTTTTGCTCACTAACTCCCTTGCATCTTTTCGCCGCTGACGTTCCTGTTCCAGGTTTCCCGGGCGACCCTGTCTTCCAGCGACAACCGCACGGGTGGCCTGAACTGCGGCACGGTCGGCCGGCGTCGCCCGTAGCGCATCGAATCGAACCCCCTCTGTGTCAGCCCGAGCCCACGGGGTATGGTGTGGCTCGGCTCGGGTGCTCAGGGCGGGCCACGCGGCTCGGTCGCATCCAGGTCCAGGAAAGGCTCGTCATCGTCGACCGAGCTCGAGGTCGGAGCTCCCGCCGCGTCAACCACGAGCTCACCGCCGGCGGGTCGGGCGCTTCCGGGGCGATCGCGCCCGGGTCTGCCGCGCGGGCGTCCTGGCCTCGCGC
>Ga0180009_10001447_pt1 | contig 29136 bp, 50 predicted proteins | sample OS_PC_MetaG_FD_123537 | JGI IMG/M metagenome (GOLD analysis project Ga0180009, IMG submission 123537) | Groundwater microbial communities from the Aspo Hard Rock Laboratory (HRL) deep subsurface site, Sweden - OS_PC_MetaG | ecosystem: Environmental > Aquatic > Deep subsurface > Groundwater... | reverse complement strand
CTTACCGCTTGACGCTTGCGCTTACAAGCTACATTCTTGATTTAATATTATTGCCCTATATAACTAAGAGCGAAAACGTGCTTTTTATGCCTTTTTTTGTTTAGAAGTGCACCATATTTTTTAACGCAGTGCGTTACATATGAGTGGTGACATCTTGTTTTTTTTGCAATTTTAGCTTGCGTTAATCGCTCTTTAAAATACATTTTTATTATTAACTCATCAAGCGGAGGTGTAGCGAGATTATTTAGTCCATAGCTCTCATCAAACTCCTCACCAATATAATCATCAGACAATAATAGCTCTTTCCCTTCCACTTCTGTATCGGTTTTTAAGTATAATTCCAGCTCGTTACAGATTTTTACACACCCAGACCGTTTTTGGCACACTCGACAAAACTCTTTTGGCATTTAAATATATCTCCCTTACTACTAAGATTGGTAATAATTACTATTCTTTGTATACCATACAAGGCTAAACTATGCAAGTGTTTCATAGCAAAATATTTATCCTGATTATTATTAGCAGGTTAGCTTGCCTTGCGCTAACATTGGCACGATTATTCCGTGCTTCTTATTATTAGAAGGTACATGATTATTAACCCAAAAAGAGCGAGGTTAAAAATGAAAGAAATGGAAAAAGTAAATTTCGAATGTATGGAATGCGGGAAAAGATTTTCCCGCCCGATCACGGACAACACCTGGGAAATGCAATGTCCCAAGTGCAAGGGCTTTGACACCGAACCCGAATAACCCTCTAAAGAAAGGATAAGACCATGATAGATAAAAGGGATATTAAAAAATGGCAGACAGAAGGAAGAGTAATAGTTTCTGAAGCAACATTTAAAAAGAGTGTTAAGTGTTGCTGGAACGAAGAGGGGAATGCAGGTTATCTTTACAAGGGGAATCACTATAAAAGGGCTGATTGGTTATTAACCTATGGCCACGAGCAGTTTGAAGAATTAATCCCATAACCACCGGCCCACGAGCCGGAGAAAGGAACGACCATGAAAAACTTAGAAGTAAGAAATTGCGAACAGGGGTGGACGGAAAACTGCCCGCAGTGCGGGCATGAAATATACAGCAACGGGGGCTATCTGAATGGCCCCCGCACGAGCAGAGAAAAAATTGAAGCCCGGTTCCGGGAACATCTGGAGTCGGGAGATTGCGCAGAGTATCAGGCTCTGCGGCCCAAACAGTAAGATTAGGCCGTGGTAACTCTCTTTTGAGGGTTACCCGGCTTTTTTATTTAACCAAAGAAAGGAGAAAGCCATGAAAACAGAAAAAGAATGGCACGAAAGTAAGCAATGGCTTAGTAAATATCTTGAAGTCGGAGATGAGGTAGATGAGGACTTAGCTGATTATTTCCTGGGAGTTTTACCCCCGGCGTATTGGGAAAACGGGGTCGTCCAAATCGGAGAACCGTTTGACCACGACAAAAATGGCAAACCTCGCTACCAAACAATCCAACAAATTGACAATCACTGGTATTACAAAGGGATTTGTCCCCTTAAAAGCGTTGTTGATTATGATGTAAGGGAGGTTTAACCATGAAACTAATCGAGCTTGCTAAAAAATACCATTTTTGCGTGGAAAATAATCGCTTGGTTGTTCCGGCCACCATGCCGGATAGTGAAATACTCTTTTTGCTATCAGTGGGCTACGATTTGATTTTTGAACTAACATCAAAACAAAAGGAGGGCTGACCAATGAATAGAGACGCCAAAAGAATATCTATAAGTTTACGCCCAGAAATTGAGCTAACAAAAAGCAATATTAGAAATACGAACGGGCATGGTTTTTGTGGAACTGGCTACGTATTTAAAAAGGCCTTATCTGAGCTACGTAAATCAGGAGCGGTTATTGTTTTTGATAAAAATGTTTGTTCTTATTTTATAACAAACTAAAACCCCTGAGTTTTCCACAGGTAGAAGGGCTGGAGCAATCCAGCCTTTTTATTTATCTCGGATTTGTTTAATTTTGGTTATAATATCATGTTTAAAAATTGGACTAAGTTCCTCAAAGGAAGTATCTTCTGCTCGGTAAATGGGGGAATCATATTTGTTTAATAAATCAACTATCTCATCACAAACTGCTTCCCGCTCGGTTTTTGGTTGCTCCAGCTCACAGGGCACGTCCCGCCATTGATCGGCATCGCTCCATCGTTGCTGTAAAATTCTTTCCAATTTTCGCTCAATAAATCTTAATTTATTTGTCGGTGCAAACATTTTAACTCCTTTGTTTGTCTCTAATTTGTTTAATTTTATCAATTAAATTGTCTGTAAATATTTTGGCATTACGTAAATCTTCTAATCTCTCACAAAAATAGCTTCTTCCGCCTATATATTCGATTATCTCATCACAAACCTCCTGGCGTAGTTCCTTTTCTGTTTTTAGTGGTATCCATTTACATTCCTTCTCGGTCCATTCCCTAAAAGGAATTTGGTGGTTCAGGTGGGGCTGCACCAGCTCAATTTTATAGCAAGAACATCCGCAGCCAACCATCCCAGAAACATAATCATTTTCAATTTCAACAATGGTTTTTCCACAAGTTTTACAATTAAATTTTACTTTCATTTTTTAACTCCTTTCTTAATAATTATTTTACCAATATTCTTTAAGGTTATCAATGCAATCCTGAACACTCCGGGCAACGAAGGCAATCCCCCCGGAATCGCTTACTGAGCGTAAAAAAAATTCTTGATCCTCGCTCAAAGCGCCCTTTTCTGTTTTTGCCTCGATTGCCAAAAACGTACCCGGAACCGTAGAACGCAACGGCATTAATCCGGTAAAATCAGCTATCCCCTTATAACATCCTAAGCCTTGTAAATTATGATAGATAAAAATCTTTTTAAATTTTAAAAACCTCCTGATTTCTTTTTTTATCTCGCGTTCTAACACTTTCGGTTGTTTTGGTTTCATTCCCTTAATTCTTCCCAATTTTTCAAATTCCTGTGGAGTTCCGGTTATTTCGATCCATCCTTGCTGGTTTTTATGCTCTTTTTGTTTCATTCCTTTACCTCCATTAATTTGGGTGATTCGTAAATGTTGCCGATGACTTCATGTGTATTCATTTTGTTGTAAACCGGATAATATTCATCCCCAAATTCTTGGGGAGTATTTATATAAGAAACACAAAAAGAACCATTTTTAAAAAATACTTTGCCGATAAATTCTCCATCTTTGACAATATCCCCCTCATAAACCTCTTTCCCGTTCTTGTCGTTAAGGTCGGTGAACTGTTGGGAGTTTTTTTCTGCTTCTCTTATGGTGGACAAATTTGTTTCTGGTCCAACAAAATTACCATCACTTATAAAACCCCAATAATGCCACGATTGAAATTTTCCTTTTAAAAAAATCGGTTGCCTAAGTTTTATTGGTCTCATTCTTTTGCCTCCTTCTGTTTTAATGGTTCGTCAATCTTCTAAGAAACATACATTTTTAAACCCTTCATCTAATTCGTTTTTAATTTCTTCACATTCTTTAAACTCGGTTTCGAGCATCACCGCATAGTTGTCAATTTGCCCCAAATATAAACCCCATAAAGACATAAAATCACGATCAACTATTTTAGAAAGACGCTTTATAAGCAACACCTTCGCTTGTTTTTCTGAGTAAGCAAAAGTGTAGAGAATGTGGACTTGGTGCTGATAATTAAAAATACCCTTATATCTATTTTTTATTTTATTCATAACAAATGTTTATAAAAATAAGTCCTTATCCAATGAGCTAACCTGTGGCAAGCAGTGCATAACCACATTATATTGTCCAGCTTATCCTTTCCTTCCTCCTCTAATGGGATTGAATGATGTAGTTCAAATGTTTCTTTGTTATTAATTTCAAATCGTTTTCTCCCACATAATCCACAGTGATCAACTGAGTCGGTCAAGCCATCGAACTTGCTGGTTCGGGTTCTCTTGCCTTCGTTTTCTGGTTTTCCTACCCACCTATACCATTTACCACATTGAGAACATTTTATTTTTCCGTAATGTTTTAAATCTGGAGTTTCAACAAATATTAACAACCCACGACATTCGGAACAAATTTTATTTAACGTTTCCACGGTCCCTCTGTCTTAAAGTTTGCTCCTCCACCAAGTTTAAATTGAATATACATTCCATTGGGATTAATAATATCTGCTGCCCAGATCTTTCCCTTTACAATAGTTAAAACCCCGGAAGAAATTGACAAATAAAGTCGTGCCTTATCAAGTGTTCGTTCCCCTCCGATTCCGGTTTCTCTTCCCCTTGGTTTTTGGATAGCAACAACGGCAACACCGCCATCCAAAGCATTAAAAATCTCGGTCAGCAAACCACCAACCTCAAAAAAATCCTTACTAACCTCCAAATAATCAATAATATTTAAGCCGTTTGGGTCAATAACATCGGTAAAATTTCCAGTTCTAAGTTTAAATTTTATCGGCCTCCAGTCCTCAAGTGGTTTGTTAAATTTTTGCAGTCTTATCTTTAATTCAGAGGCCCCCATTTCAGAACTAAAATAAATTATATTTTGCTTATCAATATTTTTCTTTGCCAAATTTAAACAATAAGCAGTTTTTCCCGCATTTGGCTCTCCTGCGATAACAACCAAACTTTTTCGGTAAAGCGTAACAAGTTCGTGAATACCCATGGGAAAAGAAATATCAAAAGGCGTTGTATCGGCATTAATAAAGTCGAGGTCTTCACAATCTTTATTTATTCTTCTAAAAACGCCGTTTTTTGTTCCAACCTTTTCAATTTCTTTACCAATTAGCCGATGGAAAATCTGTCTCCGGTTGTCTTTGTCACGCTTAGTCACGATTCCAAGCTCTTTGTCACATTCTGTCATGCTCATGTCACCCGTTGTCACGCTTATCCATTGCTCAATTTCTGTTGCTAAATTTCTTTCTTTTTCGTTTTTTCTGTTTAACGCGCTCTGAATCTTAGCAGTAACCCACCTTTCGTCGTGTTCACCCCATGAATGTATAATGGCAGTAAGGACTTGTTCCACATACTCTTCTGGATTACCAGACTTTATAAGGTTCCATGCCACATGGAATAGGTTTTCGTCCCTCACTCCACTTTCCCAAATGTCACGCATTGTCACACTTGTCACACACTGTAACGGTTCTTGTTTCCCCCCCCCTACATGCTTATAAAGAATATTATAACTCTTTATGGGATTGTTCAAGTTTGAACTACTTTTTAGAAACTCGAGAAGTTTTTCTGGTAGATCTGGAATATTGTCTTCGGTAGGCTTTATTATCCATTCATACCCCTTTCCATTACCAGTTATCGATGGGTACACCAGAAAATAACCACCCTCGCCCCTTATATCCAAATTTTTTATAACCCCAGCTGCTATTGTTAAATTGCTACCGTGAGGATATTTAAAACAAAGATGATTTCCCCCTCGTGGGGTTTTAGCTGTTGGAATTATTAGATTAACCGGAATATAGTCTTTAATAAAAGCACACGACTCGCTGCTATCACAATCTATAATAAATAAATTCGATATTTCACCAGTGATAATTGCCAAATTCGCACTTGGGTAATCCTTCCACCAACTTTTTATTTGTTCAGTGCTTGCTCTTTCTTTTTGGTATTTTTGCCAGGCTACCAATGGAGGAGCTTTTTCTTTTGATTTTATCGGTATTATCGAAAATCCCAAAGCAGCATAGCCCAAGGCAGCAGTTAAAATATCCAATTTTACTCTCCTTCTTTTTCGGTTAGCTTTTCCTGAAAATCATTAGGATGAGCGATTGCGTGTTTCTTCCGGGCCCGGGCTTTGTTTAGCGTTGTTCTTGTTTTTTGTTTCAAATATTTTCCTTTGCGGTGTGCGCTTTGCCGCCCCTTTTTTGATCCACCCCCGGACGAACTTTTACTGGGCTTGGTTTTTATTATCGTGGTCTGACTTCCCATGGTTATTTTCCTCCTTGCTTAATTAGCTTTTCCTCTTTCACAATTTGGCTCTTCCATTCCCACGCCGCCCACAGCAGCGTTGCCCAATGAATTTCAGACAGTCTTTCGGTTCCCGTGTCAGTCATCGTTCAGCTCCTCAATGGTTTAAATTATTTTAAATTTTCCCACCTTTTTAAGGCATCCATCGCACTCAAATCAGGCACGACTTGATTTGAATATTCGCCCTGAGTTGCATGGGCGATAAGACGAATTGAAGCCCACATTACAAGTTGTTTTGGCAATCTCCACGCCAACCATCGATAAAATTTTTCCATAATATTTCCCTTCTATAAAAAAGGTTAGATAACAAAAAAACTCACTTTACTTAAAACGGCAAAAGTCTTTTCCCGCTTTTTTCTAATCGTGTTTTCCGGGCATTTTTAATATGGTGTTCGAGGTCTAATCGCAAGTGACATTTCTGGCAAAGAGCGATTAAATTAATAAGGCTATCCCGATGTTTTTGATTATCAATGTGATGAATTGTTAAAACAACCTTAGTATTTCTATCTGACATAGACTGGTTTGCTTTACCACATAACTCACATTTGTTTCCCGCTCGTTCAAGAACTTTAGCCCTTAGTTCATCCCAATTTTTTGGATAATCAGCCCTAACCATTGGCGACATATTCCCGTCTCCTATGAATAATATTTCTTCAACGATTCCTTAAGAAGTATAAGTTTGCGTTTTTTATCAAGTTTTAAACTCTGGTCATGAGTAAAAATAACGTCTCCACATGCTGGGCACTTCATGGCCTCCACATTAAACTCGGTTCCGGCCTCAGTCCGGGTAAGTGTTACTTCTCGGTATTCAGATTTTAGGCAAGCAAAACAAATCATATTTTTTTGGTTTGCCGTGGATACCCGCCACGGCGTCGGGGTTCGCATTTCCTTCTACCTTTGCCTTGGCGACAAGCGGTGAACTCTTGCGCTTGCCACCCCCTGACCCACCACATGGACGGAGCAGAGAAAGGAGGTTATAAAAGATTTTTGGTTAAAGGCGGCAGTCCAGGTTGCTCAGAATGTCCTGATCCCCGATCGTGTTTGCAACCACTTAGGGGGTGTGTAACATTAGTTGCCCTCGATGCTACCGCCCTATTTGGCTTAAAAATCTTTTGACCGCAATGGGGACAGATTTCTACGGTGTACTCATCTTTAGTATGGTAAAACGTTTGACCGCAGGAACAGGGCAATCCCTGCTTCTGCTTTTCGGTTAATTCACCAGCGTAAACGTAAACATGCCCTTGGGCATTACAAAAGCTCATTTTTTAGTTCTCCTATTGGACCAAATCCTTGCCATCCATTCCTAACGCTCGTGCAAAATTTTCGACAGTTTTTAGAGTATAACCACCAGTTTTTTTATGAAGCAAAGTCACCACTGTTGTCCTTGACTTTCCCATCAGTTTTGCTAAACTGGTATGAGTAAGTCCTAACCGTTTAATTTCTTTTTCTATTTTCTTTACGTTTAGTTTCATGGTTATGATTTTATATTAAAAAAGGATTAAGTCAAGCGGAAACAAAAAAATAATCAGTCTCAAATGTTGAAAAGACTTGACAAGCGGTTTTAAGGGGGATAGAGTGAAAATAAACTTTAAAACAAAAGGAGTAAACCATGGTTGTTTGTCCAAAATGTGGAGGTTTAAATATTTCCGCAAAGTATGAAGAAGATGGGAAAACCGGAGAGTGGTTAAAATATCATTGTTGGACTTGTGGTTATGAGAGTAAAGAAAGACCAAAGGATTATATTCAATATAATCCTTATAACGAATGTAACCCTTTGACTAAATAGCACGAAAGGAATAAACCATGGAAATGATAAACTGTTACGACTGTAAAGAATGCAAAGTAATTCTTCCCGTTCATTACGGGGAAATTAAATACACCGGCGCAGAAATCAAAATGAAATGTAGCAAAGGACTTTGGGAGGACGAAAAAGAAGGTAATTCGTCCGAATACCGCCGAAACAATTTAAAGGTTATTACCAGACAACTTTCAACTCCATCCGTGCAAGGTTATTTCGACAGATGCGCCGAAAGATTGCTTAACGGCGAAGAACATTTAAACAACATTGAAATAGAGCCATGAAACGATTAACGCGAGCCAAGAGTATAAAATTGTTCTGTTTATCTTGTTTTGGCTGGGAGGAAGGCAGGGAAAAAGGTTATACTGGGCACGACCAAGCAGTGAAAATGGTTCGAGAGTGTGAATCAATCGACTGCGCCCTTTATAATTTCAGAACAGGAGCCGAAACGACACCAGGACGGACAAAATTAATCCCAACGGCACGACAAAAGGCCGTGCGAAATCGGCTTAAAACCCTTCCAAAAACCAAAGGTGATAAGAAGGTGGCAACCGAACAACCAAGAGGAAAAAACAACCCTAAACCAAAGGAGAAACCATGAACGAGATTGAAACATTAAAAAAAGAAGTTGCGTTGCTTCACAAATGCGCGGTTATTACAGGTGTAATTCTGATAGGACTTATGTTTACACTATTTCTCATAGCCTTGACTGGCTGCGCCACCCCAGGTGAGCGTTTGCTTACTAAAATCAATGACGATGTTAATTACCAAGCCCCGCAAGGGAAATTCGGTCAATGCAGAACCACGGCAGAGCAGAAGGTTAAAATACTTACCGATATGGGGATTAAGGCAGAGGTAGTCCATTGTGAAGCGAGGGATAAATATTCGTGGGATCATGCCGGGGTTAAAGTTTATCTCGATGGTCAGGAATGGTTTCTGGACAATGGAAAGATTATGGACGTTGTTTGGGAATATTCCGAAGTTAAAAAAGCTTGTTACGACTTTATTTTACCATAAGAAGAAACCATGAATACGATAAAATTCAGCCACCCGTATAAAAAACTGGAAGTTTTAGGATTCCACAATGAAATTGGAAGGATCACACGGGCTACTCTTCTCGATGTTCTTTATGTTCAACTGGAAAGTCTATCACAAAAATTTTTAAATTACGACACCGACAACGGGAAATATAAATTACCCAAAAGGGGACTTTATCTGCTTTTGTTGTTTGCCAAAAATGAACACGACCTTTTTACAACACTTCGCCGATGCACGCCAGAAAAGGAACGATATTACCGATCAAAGATCGGCGAGACATTCGCCGTGGAAGTTGAGACAACAAAATGAGTATGCCAACTTTTCGAGAATTAGAAATCAGAAACGAGAACCGCCTGATGGCTCTGGGTGATGATGAAATGGAGAGGCAAGAGCGGGAGGAAAAGGAAGATGAATAGTCCTGCCCAGGACAGTTGCACTTTAAAGGAGAAGTATGAGTGAAAAAGTATATAAAACGACCAAAGAAGAATGCCAGCAAAGAATAAAGGGCGTGTGTGAGGGGTGTGGCGGTGAATTGGAGCCTATTGAAACTGTTGATAACTCCAATGATCCTACATATTGGGTGGGGTGTAGGCATTGCTCGTGTTTTAGAGGTGGGGTAGAGGAAAAATATTTTAAGGTTGCCAGACAATTGGTAGAGCAAGGAATTTTATTACCATATTCCCACCTAAGCAAATATGACCATGAAGATTCACCTGAAAAATTATCATATTATTACGATACCCAGACAGCAGGACTATCAAGTATAATTGCCGGGATAGATCGAATGCTAAAGACACTATAACACCTTTATTAACCGAGATGGTGAGTAGGGCACATGTTTGAAAGCCATCCCACTTCTAAAAGGAAACCCATGAATGAAACCGAGTGAAGTTCTAAAATTAATGAATGACATATCTGAGAATATCCCCCTTTCGTTGGAATATTCGGACGATGGGCGATGTGCTTGGCCCAAGCGGTGGGAAACATTATTTGAGCAGATTAAAAAATGGGAAAACAAAACGGAGGGATAGATGAAAGTAGTTTGCGATTGTTCAAGTTTTTGTGAAAACAAGGATTGCCCGCACATTAAAAAACATAAGCCGATAGATGTTTATTTAGGAAAGCTGTGTAGTGACAACTACACGGAATGTGCTTACCAAAATTATCAAGAAATAAAATGCGAACCAGATAAGGAGATCATGGATGAAAAAAATTATCGGTGCAATGATCCCAAAAGACATCTCAAATCAGTTTTGGTTTGTCTACACAAGGGATGCGTTCATTACGGGTGTGGATTTTATTTTGATAGTGTACTGCGTAGCGGTGATAATCTTGGCGGCAACCCTGGGGTATCTAAAGTGGATCGATCCGATGAACCAGAAGGTGGTGTCAAGCGGGTATCAAAACCGCACAGAAGAGGAATTAAAAGCAAGGCATCGGCATCACGGCATAAACCACTCAAGGCGGGATGAAAACCATGAATGGTATTTCACGAGAGATGGGAAAAGGTGTAAACTATTTGCCGCGGGTAAAAACATAACCATAAAGGGGTCAACTACGGTTTTACCAATTGCCCAGATTACTGCCGAAGTATTTATGGATCGGCACCCGGAGGTCAAGATTTCGGTTCAAGGCGGCGGATCGGGGGTAGGGATTGCCGCGATTATTGATGGAACGTGCGATATTGCTAATGCATCCCGGTCCATGAAAGAACAAGAGCTGAGTAAGGCGATCAGCAAAGGAAAAGATCCGAAAGCCAATGTTATTGCCATGGATGGCATTGCGGTGATTGTCCACCCGTCGAATAAGGTTTCCAGTCTCACCAAAAATCAACTCAAAGATATTTATATTGGCAACATTTCGGACTGGTCGACATTGGGTGGCGAAAAGCAAAAAATTGTGGTCATCTCCCGTGATTCAGCCAGCGGAACGTTTGAATCTTTCGGAGAAATGGCTTTGGATAAACGAAAAGTCAGAGCGGACGCGTTAATGCAGGCATCCAATCAGGTGGTTGCTTCTACCTTAGCCAAGACTCCCGGAGCTATCGGTTATGTGGGGTTAGGGTATGTTTCTTCCCAGGTCAGGGTGTTAGCGCTCAATGGGGTCATGCCCTCTGAGGGAAACGTTATCATGAATAAATATATTTTATTCCGGCCTCTTTTTATGTATACTAACGGTGCTCCCAAGGGTGTCGTTAAAGATTTTATTGATTTTGTCTTAAGTGAAGAGGGTAAAAAATTAATTGAAGAGGCAGGATTTATTGGTGTCACAGAACAAGTTTTGCCTGGAAGCAAAATATTTGACTATGAGGAGGAAAAATGAAAAGGATGTTTTTGTTATTTTTATTTATAATTTCTCTCTATGGTTGTGCTGGTTCGTTGGGAAAGATTACGGCAAATGACCCATTGGAAAGAGGATGTTCATATATCGCTTGTGCGATTGTAACACATGGAATTTTACAAATACTATTTAGAAAATAGCCAGCCCACCCAACCTTATAATGGTGAAGAGGCCCTGCCGTTATGGGGGCAAGGGGCTGGCAAGGAGAAAAAATGACCATTCAAGAAGTTTATGACTACCTTAAACCCATGGACGAAACCCTCATGAAACGGAAATATATGAGTGATGGAGATAGTTTAATTATTTCGGCCATGTGGGAAGCGATAAAAAGATGGAAAAAGTTCGGTCTTGAACCCAAAAAGGAAAAATAAATGATTATTCCGCAACCGCTAACAATTTTAAATTTAGAACCGTTAAAAACCCTTTGCCATGGCTAAATTAAAAGCACATATTCGTTATCGCTTAGAAGATAAAACAATCGTTGCTGGTGTAACAACTATTCTGGGATTGTTAAATAAACCCGCTCTTATCCCTTGGGCTAATAAATTAGGCCTCCAGGGGGTCGCTGTGGGGTCTTACGTTGACGATAAGGCAGACATTGGGACTCTTGCTCACTCCATGGTTACTGACCATCTAACGGGTAAAAAGACAGATTTTTCGGACTTTGATCCCAAGCAGATTTCACAGGCCGAAAACTCTTTCTTGTCTTATTTGGAGTGGGAAAAGGAGCATCCCATCAAAGCGTTGTTTGTTGAAAAACCCCTTGTTCACGAACTTTTAAAGTTTGGCGGGACAGGGGATATTTACGGTGAACTCAATGGCAAACTTGAAATTATAGATTTAAAAACCGGTAATGGAATTTACAAAGAAGCTGTGTTCCAAGTTTCGGCTTTAAAAAAGTTACTTGAATACCACGGATTCCCTGTAGAAAAATGTAGAATCCTAAATATCCCTCGGTCAGAAGACGAATCATTTATGGAAAAGATTTGTAACGAGAGGGAGTTGGAAATTGGATGGAAAATCTTTGTAAACTTATTAAACATATATTATGCAGAAAAGGAATTAACAATTTAAAGAAAGGGAGTAAACCATGACGGAACAATCAATAAGACAAGATGATAATTCTTTGCTACCCTCAAAAGTAGAAATTGCTGTTCCTAAAAATGGGAACCGTAGCACAACAAAATTTGATAATGAATTTGATGTGGGAGAAATGCTTGCCACAGCCGGAAAACTTTCTTTAACCGAAAAACAACAAGCAATTCTCTTTAAATCTATTAAAGATGAAGATATTGAGATAAGACCCGATGGGTTAGTCTATGCCCCTTGGATGGAGTACGCTACTCGTCTAAATGAAGCCTTTGGGGGTAAGTGGGCTTTAATCCCGAATGGTATGCCCAAAATGGTAAATAATTATATTTATTGGGGTCATTGGCTCATCATAGATGGGCACTTGATGGGTTACGCAATAGGTGAACAAGCATATATCCCTTCTAATTATACAATGACTTATGGTGATGCCATGGAAGGAGCTTGGTCAAATGCCCTTATGAGGAATTGCAAACACATTGGTATTTCCCTTGAACTATGGAAACCTTCTTTTGTAAGAGCATGGAAAGAAAAATGGGCAGAAACTTATCAACATTTTAATCAGAAGAAAAATAAAACTGAAACTCTTTGGAGAAAAAAAGGAAGTTCAGAAAAACAAGACGAGAAGGAAAATGTTCAAGAAGATATTGGCTACACACAACAAGTAGAGCCAGAGGACAAGCCGGCACAACCAGAAAAATATAAAAGCCATAAATCCGTTTACCCCGCAACCGACAAACAAAAGAAAATGATTTTTGCTCGGTTAAAAGGAATTGGGGTGATCTCTACTGAAGATATGCAGAACTTCGCTTTAGAAAAATGTGGCAAAACTCATAGCAAGGATTGGACAGGCGAGGATATACAAACATTGGTAGATGCCATTGAAAGACAAACTCCCGACCGCCAAACAGGAGAAGGAGATTCTTAAATAGTGCGACAGCAAGCCAAGGGGTTCAAAGGCTTAAAACTACTGTGGGTAGAGCCTTGGAAGATAAGTTTATATGGACTTCTACCCCAAGGCAGTCGCAATTTTAAGAAAGGAGGATCCTATGGTTAGTATGAAAAAGATAATAGAAAAAGAAGATAAATCTATCGGCAATATCAAGAGTGTGTTTATAGCTAAGGATTTAAAAGCACAACAACATAGAAGGTTTTCTCCATTAGAAGCATCTGGAAATGTTGCACTTGGTTTCTATCGAGGCAAAGCTCAAGGAGTATATGAAACTTATAGATGGCTAAAGAAAAAATATCCGAAGGCTGCAAAGGCTGTATTTGATAATTTGATTCCTGAAAGTGGGAGAAGAAGATGAATAGTACGACCCGCCTTGGGTGAGCAAACGTGAATAGGCTCTGCGGGATGGCAACCTAAGTCTTCCCCAAGGCAGTCGTACTTTAAGAAGGAGAAATATGTGTTACCCCATAACAGATTTGGCTATTGACGAAATTTTATTCTTTGATGGAAAGTGGTGTCAAAAAACAGGTGATTTTAGAAAACACGCTTTGATAGCAATAGAATTTTATTGTAGATAGGTGCGACAACGCCTTGGAAGCCTTGCCAAGAAAAGTGGGGATTAGGTATGCCCAGGGTCTTCACTCCAAGGCAGTCGCATTTTAATAAAGGAGAATAAAATGAGCGAGTTAAAAGTTGATTTTTCTGATTTTAAAAAAGTATTAGACGCACTGCTCGTTAAAAGGGATGAGAACGAGTGGAAATTAACGATTTCCCGTGAAATGAACTGCTATCTCTTGGAGGGAATGGTTGAGGACATCACAAGGAAATGGTCAGTCGAAGATGATGAAACAGACGAACTTAAATCACATGAAAACCTACTCTGGGAAGTAATAACTTATTTTGGGTTCGGAGGTTCAAAGTGGGACGAGGAGAGGATTAAAATTGTAAGAGAGAAAAAAGATGATTAAAACACTAACGAAAAAAATGATAACTTTTGCTCAACAAAATAAACCTCCAAACTATACCGATGGGGATGGCAAGTTTTATTTAGTCCGATGTTTTAATCATCCTTACCCGTATAACAAAAAAGGAATGGAAAATTATCTGCCTGCCGTAGCTTCTGGTGAGTGTGCGTGGTGCGGATGGCCAGAAAAGAAAACCAAGATTACCATAGAACAATATAACGCAAAAATGGGGAAGATTTTAAAAAGACTAAAAAATTCACCTACTCATGAAATTTTAACCGCCATGCTTGATTTTGCCAGTAGTGTTGAGCTTCCCAAACCAGACGAGAAGAAGGGAAAATGATTAAACCATATTACGAAGCCGAGGGTTGCACAATTTATCTGGGCGATTGTTTAGACATTATGCCTACTTTGGAAGCCAACTCGATTGATTCTATTGTTACCGACCCACCTTATGGCTTGTCGTTTATGGGTAAGGACTGGGATCATGGTGTGCCTGGGAGTCCTTTCTGGATTGAGGCATTGAGGGTAGCAAAACCTGGGGCGTTCATGCTTGCCTTTGGAGGCACAAGGACTTTTCACCGTTTAGCAGTTGCTATTGAGGATGCTGGGTGGGAGATAAGGGATACGATTGGCTGGATTTATGGCCAAGGATTTCCGAAAAGTCATGATATAAGCAAGGCGATTGATAAGGTGGCGGGAGCGGAGAGGGAGTTGGGTTCAGAAAATCCTAACTGGCGATCAAGTAGGAGTAATATCGCTTGCCCACAAGGAGTATTATCGGCAAGAATCACCGCTCCTGCTATCGATGCCGCCCGTCAATGGGAAGGCTGGGGAACTGCCCTCAAGCCCGCATGGGAGCCTATCATAGTAGCCCGAAAACCTATTGAGGGCACGGTTGCCAACAACGTCCTAAGGTGGGGAACTGGTGGGATTAACATTGATGGGTGCAGGGTGGGGACCTCTCAAAATGATAAAAACATTCGTATCAATCCTACAAAATCAAATGGGTTAAAATCTGTTTTTGGAATTGGCGATGTTAATTATGGACGTGGACCCGCAACAAAGGGCCGCTGGCCTGCAAATATCTGTCACGATGGCAGCGATGAAGTGGTGGGGCTGTTTCCGAATACAGGTAGTGGTCATTCCCCTAAATATAGCAAAGCAAATCCCTTCGGTGGCAACAACGATAGTCCTCATAATGAACATTATTTTAACGACTCCGGTTCAGCCGCCCGCTTTTTTTACTGTGCTAAAAGTTCAAAATCTGATCGTAATTTAGGCCTTGACAATACCCGTACAATAAAATATAATATACCAAAAATAGGAGGTGTATTATGCAAAGACGTAAGTATGGAACTGGTGGAATCACTCCAAAGGGTTACATCCGGGACTGGACTGGTAATGAAATGGCACACCGGAGAGAATGGCGAAAGTATTATGGGCCAGTGCCCTTTGGATTCTTTATTCACCACGTTGATGGGAATAAGCAAAATAACGACATCTCAAATCTTACCCTCATTGATGTCCTCACTCACAAACGGCTCCATTCTGGGTGCGAATTGCGAGATGGAGAATGGTGGAAGCCCTGCCGAAAATGCGGAGATTTCGTCCACGTTGGATCAGGGTATTACAAGCGTACATCAGGAATTAGTCCTTGGTGTAAGCCGTGTTGTATCGGAAATGCTATCAGTAATAAGCGACGGCGCAAACTGGAAGCAAGCAACAAACACACATAGCACTGTTAAACCAACTCCGCTCATGCGTTACCTTTGCCGACTTGTTACGCCTCCAAACGGGATAATCCTTGATCCCTTTGCAGGTTCGGGTTCAACAGGCAAGGCGGCCATACTGGAAGGATTTAGATTTATAGGCATCGAACTTGAAATGGAATCAGTTGAAATAGCAGTTAAACGTTTACCACAGAAGGGATTGCCATTATGAAAATTTATTTAGCTGGGAAAATATCTGATAGCAACACTCTTCTTTTTTTAGATAATATAAAAACTGGAATATCATATTCTGCCTACTTGATTAAAAATGGTAATGATGTTTACTGTTCCTTCCTCGATTATCAATTCAGGTTTTTTGCTAATTTAACCAAAGAAGACTTCCAAAGAAATTCAATGTCATTTCTTGAAGGATGGGCAGACGAGATTTGGGTATTGCCTGATTGGGAAAACAGCGAAGGAACTAAGAAAGAGATTGCAAGAGCAAATGAACTTAAAATCCCAGTGAGGTATTTATAATGAGAAAAATTTATCAACCAGAATTAGGGCAAATGTATTTTGGGCAACCTTGGCAAGAAATTAAAGCACCGGGAAAAGTGATTGATGCCTTAGTGGCCATGCAAAACCTTTGGTATAATTTTAAAAAAGACGATGCTTGCCCCTTTGACAATACTGGAGCAAAATATAAAGGAAATAAATTTGAAATTCATGCTTATTCGTGGAGTGAAGAAGAAAAACAAGAATTTAATTTTAAATGGAGAGATATAAAAATAAGTTGGTATAAATGTCTTGGCAGAGGAACTACCATTAATCGAAAAATGAAACACCGAGAAGTAGAAGAAATGTTAATGGAATATATGAAGGAATTTAAAAAATGAGACAAATAACAAAGGAAGAGTATGACAAAGCAGTTGTTGAGATATTTACCAAAAAAACGATTCTTTTAGACGAAAACGGGGATCCGGTAAAAGATAAGTGGGGTGAAATAATTCGTGTTCCCATTTCACCAGACGATATGTATAGCAAACTTGTTTTGTTTAACAATTCGGTAGACATCGTTCCATTTAACAAGGATAAGGAAGAGAGTAATGATAGAAAAATTAATCAAAAATGAAGATGGTAGTTTCTCTGATGAAAATGGTTGTGATTGGGGGGATGAAAAAAGTTTTTTACAAATAGAAATATTGGGGTTTTGCGGATGTGGTAACCCAGACGATGTTATGTTATATGTCGGAGAAATGTTCAAAAAATTACAAAAAAATGATTGGGGTAATTATGAGGATTTACCATATATGTTTTTTGTTTATTGGGCTAACAATAAAAACTTTGCAGAACATGGAGGAACAATACGGTGTTCTTGGCTAACCGATTTAGGTGAAGAATTGTTGAAGGATATTAATTATTGCATTAACAAGGATAAAGAAATGGAGGTTTAACATGACTGATTTTATTGGTTTCCCCAAAATAGCAAGGTTGTCCAGAGAGGTTATAATCAGTGAAAAAATAGATGGAACCTGTGGGGTTATTTTTATTGGAGAAGACGGCGAGTTTCTTATTGGTTCACGGACTCGGTGGATTACACCAGAGCAAGATAACTACGGCTTTGCAAGGTGGGCAATGGAGCACAAAGAAGATTTATTGAAACTTGGCCCCGGTCGTCACTTCGGCGAGTTTTGGGGAAGCGGAATACAAAGAGGATACGGACTTCCCAAAGGTGAAAAGCGGTTTAGTTTGTTTAACACTATTCGATGGTGTTTGCATGGGAAAAAACCACAACAAATCCCAACCGGTGATCCCCGGATAGTAAAAACACAAGATGTGTTACCAGCGTGTTGTTCGCTGGTTCCGGTTTTATATCGTGGATTCTTTGATACTAACGCGGTTGACCAATGTCTAAACATTTTAAAAAATAACGGGAGCTTTGCCTCCCCCGGATTCACGAAACCAGAAGGAGTGGTGGTTTATCATATTGCCGGGAACGTGGCGTTTAAGAAAACCATCGAAAAAGATTCAGAATATAAAGGAAAAGAAAAGGAGGTTTAGCATGGAATGTGCAGGAAAAATATACATCGGACACAATAGCGACTTAAATGTTTTTAAAATATGGAACTTATCGGATTGGCACTACGGGAACAAGGCTTGTGCCCTAAAGGTTCTAAAGAACGATATTGATACCGTTGCCAACGATCCATTCTCCTTTGCCTTCCTTGGAGGAGATTTGGCGGAGTTTATTGACCTTCACGACCCACGGTTTGACCCTAAGTGTGTCCCCGCCAATTTTACCATAGAGGATTATGGAGACCTTGGAGCCGTCTTAATGAGAAGGGTAAGAGATTTGGCTTGGCCGATGAAGGGGAAGCTCCTGGGAGCCGTCCAGGGCAATCACGAGGAGAATTTCATGCGAAGGAACAAACAAGAAGGGTTAATGAATTGGCTTACAACAGAATTGGGGATTAGGTATCTCGGTTATTCAGCCCTTATTGATATTGTTTTCATTAGAAACGCTAAATTTGGAACCTCAAGAATTTTAAAAATTGAAGAAATAAGGGAAGAAGATGTTGTTAAAACTGGCCGTCATTCAGCTTCTTTCAGAGTATTCATCCACCACGGTTTTGGCAATTCCCTAACCGAAGGTGGAAAACTCAATACCCTAATAAAGTGCATGGAGAGGTTTCAGGCTGACATCTACACAGTTGGGCACGTTCACGACCCTTCAGCCAAGCCGATAGTTTTGGTAGGTGCTAACGAAACCTGCACAAAACTAACCGATGTTTACCGAGCGGGATTAATAACCGGAAGTTATCTAAAGACTTACGAGCAGGGTTGTACCAATTATGGCGAGAAAAAAGGAATGAGGCCAGTCCCGTTGGGGGCGAGATTTATCAAGGTGTGTCCGTTTACGAGACAATTAAGAGTGGAAATATGATACCATTCCCAGATAAAAAATATCAGATAATTTATGCAGATCCTCCGTGGGATGTTAAACGTGGCCCAGATTGGAATAGTAACGGGCCATCAAAGCCTCTCCCGTATCCAACAATGACTCTTGAAGAAATATCTGCAACGAAAGTAAAAGACATTGCGGACAGCGGAAGTGTATTGTTTCTATGGACAATAAACAAATATATCCCGGAAACCTATACCATTGCGAAACAATGGGGATTTAAGCCATCCTGTCTGTTAACATATTGTAAACCAAGACACGGTATTGGTATTGGAGGAACTTTCGTTCAGACAACGGAACATCTTTTGTTTTGCAGAAGAGGTATTTTATCGGCAAAAAAGAGAGTTGACACAACATGGTTTGAACAACCTCGACTTATCCATTCAACAAAGCCTGATTTTTTTAGAAAACTTATTGTTAGTACATTTGGTGACTTACCTCGCATAGAACTATTTGCTCGTCAAAAAACCGAAGGATGGGATGTGTGGGGGAACGAAATATAAAAAGGCGGTAGTTGGGGGCTACCGCCTTACAGCTATCGCATTTTGCGACACCCGATCCTTTTTCTACTCTTTGGTAGATAGGTTATTGCAACTTACTTCTATTAACCCACACCGAATTTTGCAACCTCGTGATTATCACATGGTTTGCTTCTTCAATTTCATCTGCATTTGTAACATACCGATGTTGAGCAAGGTCGTTGAGTTTTGAGTTCATTACTTCGCAGACTTCATGGAAAGCAGTTAGGGAAATCAAATCATCCGTAATGTCATCTTTCGCCCAAGTTTTTGTCATTAAAATAAGAGCCGATTTGCTCTTGTGTTCTACCGCAGTTTTAGCTAAATTCTCTTTATGTTTATCATTATGCTGAAAATAAAAATGCCAATCTTTAAGACCGAAAAAATCAATCCAGAACTGGCACTCTTTTTTAAATAAATCAAAATGTTCTTTGGTTGTTTTTGGCATAATTATTACAATTGTTGTAATTTTTGGATTACATCATGTAATTTTAGTTATCGAAAGTTATTTGCTAAATCACCAACACACCCTAAAAATACATCCTCACTTATCAACAAGTGACGATAGTTCCTCCGAAAGGAATTATCGTTAATTGACCACATAATCGAACAATATTAACAAGAATTGTATGATATACTCAATGAGTAAATTTACTCAGGTAGTGAATAATTTAACAGTTTTGATATACCAAAGGGTTCATGACTAAATTATCTTCCGGGTCAAAGACAGGCTGGTAATTGAAGTCGTATTTTTCGACTTCAATCCAACCCCTACCATTGCAATTCCAACAGTAGTCGGTGACATTTTGACACCTACTGATATTTTTGCAACTGTTTTCATTTTTACAACAGTTGGTGTTATTTTTACAACAAGGGCAAAGTTCAATCATTAATCATCCTCTGGGGCGCAATGAATCACTTTCGGTTTTTCGCTTCCCGGTCTTGCGTAAAAGCCGGCGAACCACCTCACCCCTCTCTCCCAGAGACGAGCTCTAATCCGCCACATTCCGTCTTCTAAACAAATTTCTTCCAGAAGTTTGTCAGCGTGTTCACGATATTTAGCAGGTATCTTTTTGAGCCTAATCATCTGGTAAAGGGCATCATGCACCAGAGAACCCCTCATGGAACTCTTTGAGTCAAAGGTCGGACCTGAAGCACCGTCCCAGGCGTAGCCAGTCTTTACCCTGAGCAGACCGCTGGGGCTTAATTCAAGGTAGGGAGTCGAAACATCGAATCCTTTAATTCTAACATTATAAAAATAATCCTGTTTGAGAAGATATTTATAACCCTTGAGTTTGATGTAGTAAATTTGCTTCATTTTATCTCACCCATGGAATTTCCGCCGGAGGTGGCGTGGCCTGTGCTGCCTTGGGCACCAAGACCGCTTGAGGGGTAGCAACCGGAGCAGACATCATTCCGCCGCTCATGTATTTAGTATACCCAGCCAGTCCTGCTTGAGCCAACTGATCAACGGCAACCGAAGTGCTTGCGTTAATAGTTACCATATCTCCGTTTGCACTTGTAGCACCAGCACTTACCGAGGAGAAAATCGGTCTTGACACCGTCAGCTTCATATCTCCTTTTTCAAAGGTTGCCGTGGCACAACTCGCCATCATAAAACAGATTAATAAACAGATTAATTTATTCATTTTGACCACCTTTTTTCATCATTGACTTTATCAATACATCATTTAAGTTTATACCCTCTGCGTCGGCTTGACGAGTTACATATGCTGAAAGTAACATTACACCAGTTTTTATACTGGCTACTTCTGACATAAGAATACCGTGTAAACCGCAAACCTTTTGTCCATTTAAGGTTTTAATAACGCTCGCTCCACCTCCGGCAACAAAAGCCACAGAACCTATAATTGCTAAAGCCATTGGATAATCCATTTTAATTCCCCTTTAAAAAAATATGTTTGCCGATTTTACGAGTTATTATCATTTTTTCAGCCCACGAAGGATTACAAACCTTTGGATTATAATAATGATTCGCACCCTTAGTATTATCAAGCAAAGCACCATTGACGATTCCTTGAGCTATCCATCTGCATTGCTGTAAAAGTCCAGTTAAATCTTCCGGGGCTTTACCCGCCACAAGGTCTTTAACCATGCTCATTCCCCTGTCATAACCTGGGTCGTTTGAGTTAAAACAACTAAACTGATTCTTAGCTGTAACAATAGTAAAATAAGTATTTTCTTTTTTGGCTTTAACCCGTTTTCGTACAACACAGCCAACGCCTATTTGCCCCTCCACAGGCTCGCCACGGGCTTCCAGAAAGAGCAAAATACCTAACTGGTCATTGGGTAGCAACTTAAAGAAGAGGTCCTTATCGTTGGGCTTCGTAATTTAATCCTCCAATGTTTGTGCTTGATTTTAATAACAATTGTTTTTTATGTATTTCTTTATGACATTCATCACAAAGAGTAATTCCATTATCAATAATAAACCGAAATTCTGGGTGTTTGGCAAAAGCCTTGATATGATGAGGATGTAAATATACTGTTTTGCCGTTACCACTTTTTACATTGCATTCCTGGCAAATCCAATTATCTCTTTTAAAAACAGCTTCTCTCCATAACTTAAATTCTATAGAATGTCTAATTCTTTTATTTTCGTTGCAAATTCCACCTTGCCAAAAAATATTTTTCTCTCCCTTGTTGGCTTCCCCTATTTTTCTTCGTGTTTCATCGGAAAGTTTTTTGCCCTTCCCTTGCCCCTTTTTAGCTTCGCTCATTTTTTTAAGAGTCTCTTCAGAACAACGGCATCCTTTTCTTGCTTCACTAATCTTCTTTCGAGCATCACCGGTATGTTTATATCCCAAAGCATATTGATTCCCTTGATGGACTTTACTCATTTTTCTCCGAATTTCTTCGGAATATTTTCTTTTTTTCTTGCCACGAGATTCAATTAATTTCTTTATATGTTCTTCTGATTGTGTATATCCTTTTATCGGCATATTCCCCCCTGCAATGCGCGTTCTTCCCACGCCTTCCATGCCCAATAACGAATAATCGGATACCATTCACCAGTTGGATCATCTTCATTGTTGTAATCATATTGAATGGTTTCAAACCATTCTGAAAATTTCTGGTTTTCTTTTTGTCGCTCTTCTGGTGTCATCGTATCCATTCCTTCGGGAAATCTATATCTTTAAAACGTTCTTTCTCTTTATGATTAAAATAATCTTGTATTTGTTTCCAAGCTATTTGACAGCCGATACACTCTGACCGTTTAAACCTGCCGGATGCTACTTTCCACTCGGCGAGTTTTGGTGTGATAAATTCTCTGAGTTCTTTTTCGTTCATAATCTTATATTATCATAAAATTTATAATAGTCAAATAAGGGCGGCAGGTAGAAAGGTAGCCTTACCGCCCTTGGAATCCCCGCCGAAGCGGAGAACGTTAACCTCCTAAATAAATACAAGCAACCAAACGAGAAATTTCACCCGCTTTCCAAACAACATTCTGAGCGACCTTGGCAATAGTGCTGTTCCGATAAAAACCATCTTCCTGTAATTCAGCACATCCTTTTTTAGCGGAAGAAATTAGGAAATCCCCAACATTAATATTTACACCTGTATTGACCACAAGAATGACACCAGTTCCGAGAGCAAGAACCATATCCCGACCTTCTTTGTCGGTTCCGCCGTAAACTCCATAGACAGCTTTACTTCCTTTGGTTGCGCAGATTCTTGACTCTGCAAGATATTGTTTTGGCGCAACTCGGAGATCATGTAAAATATCCTTCTTTTCAGTGGTTATATAAGTCTCTGGATTGCCCTTTTCATCTAAAAGGGGTTTTTCTACAATACCGCCCTCTTCATCAATAGACTTCACTATAAATGGGACGATTTTCACCACATCTATTGTCTCGATATAACTTTTATCAGGCCATTCTCCAATGAGATTTCCTGTCATTTCAAGCACTGTTCCGATTGGAATATCCTGGGGCTTGTTTACGATTTTAGTATAATGCGAACCGGTGAAAGTATTATAAGCAAGCACTCCAGCAACCGCCGTTCCTGCTATCGTCCCTTCTGAACCAGTTGTACTTCTAAAATCCATAAATGTATCTGAGGCAGTAACGCCTGCCTGGTTAGCGTTAATAGTTATAGCATGACCACCATTGTTATCTGAAAGAGTAGTTTTGGTTTGTCCCGTTCCAGCCGGAGTTAAAACTATATCAAGGTTGGCTCCGCCCGTTCCGTTTGTTTCAGCGGTGAGATTAAGGGAAGCACCTTGAACCCCCGTAATGGCAAGACGTTCGTAGTTAGATGTAGCAGAAGCGGCTGTGTTGTAGAAATTTGTTTTCGTCTGGTTGGTTGCAGAACGAAAACCAATAGTATAGGCGGCATCACGATAAAAAGTAGTGTCTAAAGCCGCCCCCATTCTCCAGTAAGCATCATCCCTTAAAAGGCTGAAACTATTTGAATCAAATCCAAATGTTCTTGTTCCTCCAACAGCAAAAGAAAAAGCATTGCTACCTGTTCGATAAATACCGGTATCGGGGTCGTTTTCAAAACTATGAGTTGGATTTGATGGCCCGGTTAATCCAGAACCAAGTATTTGACTTCTTGCAATCAAATTCCCGTTAGCTGTTTGGTCGCCCGTGGCATCAACCATCGCTTTAACCACGATAGACGTGATTTCTATTGTCGAAGTGTTTCCCGGAGTAATCACAAAGGACACGTTAGAGGTTGCCGTTGTGGGGGTGATAAAATCAGCAATTCCAAGTGCTCCAGAGGCGGGTAAAGTCGTTCCCATTACCCCACCTAAAACATAGGAACAGGTTGCCGCTCCTCCCGTTCCGGCAATAACCACGGAATAAGCCACTGAGGGGACAATGGCTGTCGTGATGTCGGTTGAAATAAGGGTTGTGGTAGCCCCCGTAACGTGCTTAATGCTTCCAAGTCCACCGTTTCCCGTAGCATCAAACCACCAACCGGCTGTTGAAGTAGTCGGCAGTGCCGAGCCACCAGTCGTAAAGGTTGAGGCTGTCCAGGTAGCAGGCTTGGCTGCGGCGTAGGTAGCGTTGGCGGTAATGTTGGTAAAGTTTCCAGCCGCCGGAGTCGTCCCGCCGATTGTGCCGGGAGCGGCCATTTTGGCCGTGATATTCGCCGGAGTCGTAACCACGTTGGTAGCCGTGCCCGTAACCGTTTCGGCATTGGTGGAGAGTTCGACTACCCCTGGTACTGTTAAACTTGCAGAAGCAACACCAGCATATTGCCACGTTGCCGCACCAGCAGTAATATCGGTTAATTGATATGAGACATCATTTGTGGTATCTATCCATACCGTTCCAATTTGATAGGAAACATCTGCCGAAGTTGGAGCGGTAGATTTTTTAATCAACTTACAATAATTGGTTCCCATATCCCAAGGCACATCAAAAGCCTGGGAACTCCCCGCACATAAAAACAGCAACATTAAAGCGATAAATAGTTTTTTCATTATTCCTCCATCTTGTTGTTCATTTTTATAATTTTATCTAATACTATAATTTTTTCATTATTATCTCTGGCTGTTAAAAATTCTTCCAGATAGGCATTTCCAACCTTTTTACCAAGCAATATTTCAATATTCCTACTTACTAAATCTGGATGTTTTTTTATAATCTCTGCTTCTTTTGGTGTTATTTTTTCTCCGTTAATAATTTTAGCCAACGCTTCATGAGCATCAAGATTTTCTCTCGCATTAAACATTCTGTATTCTTCTTTTGCCCCCCGCAGTTCTTCTCTTATTCCATAATCGCTTATTTTAATAAATCTCCCAATGATGTTCCCAAGAATGGGGTAATTTAAAACTTTTTCGATTTCGCTTTTTACCCTTACACCATCATCATACTGAAAACGATAAACTACATTGGTTCCTATTTTATTAAAAATATATTTTCCAAAAGCCTCGTGGGTTCTAATGTCGCTTGCCTCAAATACTTTTTCCGGGATGGCGTATCTTCCCTTAAAAGAATCGTAAGGATTTTGACCAGAAGCATATTGAGCAATGTCAACAAAAACATCTAATCCGGGATTGAGAGTGGGGGCCTGTCCAGCCATATAATCAAAAACATTGGAAAGATTTTTAGTCTTGTTTAAATTAAGAAGTTTCCAGAAAATCCCACCGAAAAACCTGCTTGTTTCATCCGTGGGAACTCTTAAATAAACTCCCTTCCCATTCTTGGTAATTCCAAGCGGTATAATTCCATAGTTAGCCTTATCATATTCGCTGGCAGAATCCATTATCTGTTTTATTCCATTTCCCAGTAACCCAAGTGTGGCGGTATATATAACAACTTTTGGCAATATTGAATACTTGGCTTGTTTCCACATAAACCCCTGTGGGTTTCTCGAATAGGCAGAATAGTCACCACGATACCCTTCCTTTATAGCATTAGAAAAAAGCAAGATATTATTGTAGATCGGGAAAGCCTTCCCCTTCCTTAAAAAATCTGGCGAACCAGCCTGAGTTCTAATAATGTGAGCCATTTCTGTTGTCGACATATCGGGAAATTTTTCTTTTAGGTATTTATAGCTTGCTATTTTGGGTATTCTTTCCATCGCCTTAGCGGCATTGCTCATATAATTAAAAAACTTTCCGAATGGTTTAATAACCACGTTGTCCCATCTTGTTTTTTCCAGAGATGCTTTTTTGAGAAACTGTTCGAGTTGAAGATTTTCTGGAACAGTTCCCCTCCAATCCACCGAAGAAATCATCATTTTTTCTTTCAACATTGTCTGAGTAGTTGCATCGGGTATATCAAAAGTACTACGGAACGCAGGCTTAATGCTATCCGCATAATGTTTAGAAAGATTTAAGAGGTTCCCTCCCGATAAATTTCGGGACATTCTAAAATAATCTCTATATATATTGAATCCCCAAAAGCCAGGGTTGTATTGCGTAAAAACCGCCCTGAATGGTTGCGCAACCCCTCTTAGTATTTTAGAAATAGCCATTGCCTCAATAGGATTTGATTTGAAAGAACCCTCGATATATTTATCAACATAAAAACCTTTTGCCTTCCCGTCTTCCAAATAAACAAGCAATCCTTCTTCTGGGTTTTTGCTTTTTACTATCTCTTGAAATTTTCCATTCCATTTTGTATCAGCTGGTTTTATCTCGTTCGGATAATATTCCTTCATAAAATCAACAACTGATTTACTTGCGATATTTCGATTGATAGACTTCATTAAAGAAACATCCTTGAGAAGTGTGGCCGTGGCGGGGTTGGATATTTCATTGAGCGTTCCTACTTGTTCGTAAATCTTGGATGAAATTAATCTACCTTGTCTTTGCTCGATATAGTCAATGACATCATAGGTTGCGTAATTTTTATTGTCCTTAATTTTTTCAAATAAATCGGGGGAAAACATTTTAGCCTTTTTTGCTTTTTCTAAAACGTCCGTATGATATTTTTGATAATCTTCTCCCGCCTTCTCCAACACCTTAAATCTTTCTTCCCCCACAGAATCTTTCCATGTCTTCAATCGTCTGCTTGATAGTTCTGTATTCCAACCAAGGGGGTTTGCTATTTCTGCCCTTTCGATTGATACTCTTTTGTGGAAAAGATATTCTCCAAAATCGTCCCAAGTAAATCCACCGCTTTTTAACGGTTTAACAATTTCGTGTTTAATGTCATTAATGAGTGGTTCTACTTCTGAAGTTGTATATCTCATTTCCTCAAGTTTATACCGGGGGTTCTTTTCAACTGGTAAGGTAGCTTCATTAACACCCTTAATTTTCTTAATAACGAAATGGTCAACATCAACAAAGTCGGTTTTTATTTCGTCTGCCGTGCGTGGCTTTTTTACCGAAAGTTCATAAGCCTTGTCGCCCCTTTCAAACATAGTTCTAAGGTTTTTTACCCTCGTTTCTGGTTCCCGACCATTGCTTATTAATTCCTGAATATCATCATATATTCTTTTTACTTCTGGTTTCCTTGAAATATATTCAAAAAACCCATCGTAAAACTTTGGTGCATTTGTCTTGAGAAGTTCTGGATCGTTAATCAATGTCGTAATGGCATCGGCATAAAGTTCTTTTGAGGAATGGCGGTACTTCGTAAAGTTTTTATCCCCAGAAATATCAAATGGCTTGAGTATTTGTGTTAATGCTTTTAATTCAGAAGATATTTCTTTTGAGGTAGACAGTTGTTCGTAAATGTTTTTTCTATAACTTTCTTTTAGGGCCGCTATTCTACCAAGTATGTTCCCTCGCTTTAAATATTTGTCGGGCAACCAATCAACCGCATGACCTATCTCGTGTCCTAAAACATATTGTGCTTCATTTAGGTCTTTAAACATATCTGCTCTTAAAGCTATCTTCCCCTTGCCACCCCAAAACACACCTCTTGCTTGTCCCTTCGCCGCTCTTAAAGACTTTCTAACCAGCGGATACTTGCCCTCCAGAAGTTCCTTTGCCATCTGAACCATTTCCGGCATCTCAACAGTTTTCATTTTGCCAGAATACCCGCCAATGTCGGCAGTTGTAGAAGTCCCAACTTTGGGAACCTCTTGTATATCAGCTTTAATCTTTTTACCCGTAGGAGTTGGTTCAACCTTTATTGGTTCTTCCACAAAAGGTTGCTTGGGTGCTTCCAATTTTAATCTGGATTGGTCAACAAATCTCTGGCGCACTTCCTCTGGAGACAAATTGACAAGTTTACCTTCTTTATAAATCCTATTATTTAATCCAATTCCTCCGGGGGCTAATTTTTCTCCTGATTTTAGTGGAGTTTCTAAAGTAGAATCATGCCATGCTGTTTTATTAAATTCTTCTCTCGTCATTTCCCAAGGTTGCTTGGGTGCTTCTGCTGGCTTAACTTCCCCAACTGGTTTCACTGGTTCTATGGGTTTAGTTATCTCAACTGGTGGTGCTTCAATTTTTAATTCTTTCGCCATTTCAGGATTTTTGATTGTTTCCTTTACTGCTTCAGCAGGAGTAATTGTTCTACCGAAAACTTTTTTCAACAAAGGCAATCCAACTAATCCGACTCTAAAAATAGACCTTGCCATCCATTCCCTTGTCTTAGGAGACAAATCAGCATTATGAAGAATCTGGGCAAGTTCTTTATCCCCTATTTCCTTCTCGGTTTCTTCCAGGGTTTTATATTGGCTCATAGCCCATTCAGCAAACTTGTCCTCACCCATTGTAAGGAGTTCAAATGGCTTAGAAACGATTCCAGTTAGTTGTCTGCCCTGTTCGGTCTTTGGTTGATAGGTAACTGCTTCACCAACCTTTTCTGCTGCTTTCATTCCGTATTTGGGACCACCAATTACCAACGGGGGGACACCAGCAACAAACCCAGTCATACCCGTAGTTAATGCACCAGCGGCTTCTCCGGCAGCCAATAAGTTTTTCCCGATATTCTCAGGAGTAAAAGACTGTAGTGCTTCTTTACCTACACCCTTTAATCCTTCCTTAACCGGATGTTCCCATGGACAATAAGGCTTTTCCAGTGGGCCCAGGTATTCTATTTTATTTTCTTGTTTTAATGGCCCCAAATACTCTATTTGATTTTTCCCCTTTGTATCCAGCGGGCCCAGGTATTCTATTATGTCTGGCATTATTTTATTTCCTTTTGCCCGTCCCAGTTAATTGCTTTGCCATTTACTTTGTATCTTCCGGCTTTTTTACCTGTCAATGGATTGCCGCTTTTTCCTTTAGCCGGAGATTGTGTTCCCGTTGAACTAACAAATTGTTTATTATAATCAATTACATCCTGTGCCGCTTGAATTGCAGAAGAACTATCACCGCCTTGTAATAACTTTAAGGTTTCCGGACTGACATTGCCAAGCAATTCTGCTGGTATGCCACCTGTGTTTTT
>Ga0180009_10001446_pt1 | contig 29143 bp, 23 predicted proteins | sample OS_PC_MetaG_FD_123537 | JGI IMG/M metagenome (GOLD analysis project Ga0180009, IMG submission 123537) | Groundwater microbial communities from the Aspo Hard Rock Laboratory (HRL) deep subsurface site, Sweden - OS_PC_MetaG | ecosystem: Environmental > Aquatic > Deep subsurface > Groundwater... | reverse complement strand
TTGCTCATTTCGAAAATGTCCTTTTCTTCCATTTCTCCCTCCTTTTTTGAGGGATATTTTACATCCTTAAACAGGACATTTTCATTTTGCCAGATTAGGACATTTTCATTTTGGTATTACAGACAAAATTGGGATTATACAGCAATTCTAATTATCAGCCTCCTCTACCACCAAGGATGTTCAAAGGACAATAGATTTCACCCTGGCTAAATATGATGGACATCAAAAAGAGCAGAAGCCAATTATTCACTCTGACAACGGCCCTCAGATGAGGGCCAAATCCTTAAAGAAATTAGTCTCCAGGTATACACAAATAATTTTAATTTTTTCCTTGAAAGGATCTAAAGCAATATAATAATTACAAAAGATACTGGAAAAATTGCTTCCTTTAGAGTTACCTTAGATGCATTAGTGGGAAGAAATAAAACAACGAATAAAAAGGAAAAAACGTGAATACTGATTTAACATTCATCACAAATGAGAGAGATCAAAATCTCAAGGATAGGTTCGAGGTTTTGATAAAGGATACGAAATTTTTTGATTGCTTGGTGGGTTTCTTCTACACGAGCGGGTTTTATGCGATATGCAAATCGTTGGAAGCAACTGAGAAAATCCGCGTCCTTATTGGAATAAGCACAAGCCGACAGACATACGATTTACTTAATAGAGCAGTAACCGAAAAACGACAGACGCTCCAATTTTCTCACGCAGAGGTAAAGCAAGAATTTCAGGGCCTAGTTGAAAAAGAACTGGAAGGCTCTGAAGATATCCGCCAGGTAGAAGAAGGAGTAGTTAAATTTATAGAGTGGATAAAGAGCAAGAAATTGGAAGTAAGGGCATACCCTTCGCAAAATATTCACGCCAAGCTTTATATAATGACTTTCGCAGAAGGGGATCGCGATGTAGGAAGAGTAATTACCGGCTCCAGTAATTTTACCCAGGCGGGTTTGGTCGACAATCTTGAATTTAATGTTGAATTAAAAACCCGGGCCGATTATGAATTTGCCAAACAAAAATTTGAAGAACTTTGGAAAGACTCTGTTGATGTCAGCCAAAAATATATCCAGACCATAGAGGATAAGACCTGGCTTAACCAGAATATCACCCCTCATCAGCTTTACCTTAAATTTCTATACGAATATTTCAAAGACGAATTGAGCCAGACAGAGGATGTCTTCATCAAATATTTGCCTCAAGAATTCAAGAGATTAGAGTACCAAGAGCAAGCAGTTTTGAATGCCAAGAAGATCCTTGGAGAATACGGAGGAGTGTTTATTTCGGATGTGGTTGGCCTTGGAAAGACATATGTTTCAGCGATGCTTGCCGGTCAGCTTGATGGTAGGACTTTAGTTATCGCGCCTCCTGTGCTTCTTGAAAAAGCTAATCCCGGCTCTTGGCCAAATGTATTTTCTGATTTTAGAATCCCGGCTGATTTTGAATCCCTGGGTAAGCTTGATGACATCATCGACCGAGGAACTGAAAAGTATACCAATATCATAATAGATGAAGCCCATCGTTTCCGGACAGAAGCCACTATGACTTATGAAAAACTGGCAGAGATTTGTCGTGGTAAACGAGTGATTTTGGTAACCGCTACACCTTACAATAATTCACCTAAAGATGTTTTAAGCCAGATTAAGCTGTTTCAAAAAGCAAAGAAGAGTACAATCCCGAACCTTTCTGATCTGGAAGGATTTTTCAATAGCCTTCATAGAAAACTTAAAGGGTTAGACAGGCAAAAAGATTATGCGGAGTATATTAAAACAGTAAAAGAAAACTCGAAAGAAATCCGCGATAAAGTCCTTAAATACTTGATGGTTCGCCGGACTAGGACAGAGATTACCAACTATTTTTCCGAAGACCTCAAAAACCAGAAGCTAAAATTCCCGGATGCCCAAAAGCCGGAACCGCTGTTTTACGAATTGAGCAGCGAAGAAGATGCGATCTTTAATAAAACCATCGAACTTATAACTCAGAAATTCAAATACGCCCGTTACGCGCCTATGCTGTATTACAAGGGTAAAATATCTCAGCCAGAAGAATTATCCCAGAAGAATATGGGCAAGTTTATGAAAATCCTTTTAGTAAAAAGGCTTGAGAGCAGTTTCTTTGCCTTCAAAAAATCTGTTGACAGATTTTTTGATTCATACGAAATGTTTATCAAGGAATTTGACAAGGGAAATGTCTATGTAAGCAAGAAATACACGAACAAGATATTTGAACTCTTAGAGAATGACGATGACCAGGCAATTCAAAAACTGATTGATGAGGGTAAGGCAGAGAAATATTCCGGAAAGGAATTTACAGACGATCTTCTTAAAGATCTCAAAAGCGATTTTAAGATACTAAAAGAAGTAAAAGTTTTATGGCAGGATGTAACGAGGGACCCAAAACTACTTAAATTCTTAAATGAACTTTCAAAAAATAAAACCCTAAAAGATAATAAGCTCATTATCTTTACTGAATCAAAAGAAACCGCTGAATATCTGTCAGGCAATATAAACAAAAAGTTTCCCGACACGGCACTTTTGTTTAGCGGTGGCTCTGATGAGGCAACTCGCGATAAAGTAATTGAGAATTTTGACGCCCGGGCCCGACATCCAAAAGACGAGTATCGTATTCTCGTATCTACGGAAGTATTATCAGAAGGTGTTAACTTGCATCGCTCAAATACGGTTATTAATTATGATATCCCCTGGAACCCGACTCGTATGATGCAAAGGGTAGGCCGTATCAATCGTGTAGATACGAAGTTTTCCGAAATATATACCTTCAACTTTTTCCCCACGCAACAATCTAACGACCAGATAAAACTCAGGGAAGCCGCAGAGGCTAAAATCAATGCCTTTTTAACCCTGCTTGGCGGGGATGCCGCACTTTTAACCGAGGGCGAGCCAATTGGTTCGCACGAGCTTTTCAATAGGTTGATTTCTAAGCAAGTTATAACCGGTGAGGATGAAAAAGAAGAAAGCGAATTGAAATATCTGCAGATTATTAAGAACATCCGGGATAAAGAGCCGGATTTGTTCGAGAAAATCAAGTATCTTCCTAAGAAAGCCCGTACTGGAAAAATAAACAATGAGCATAAAGAATCGCTTCTTACATATTTTAGGAGAGGTAAGCTCGAAAAGTTTTTTATCATCAAGGCCAATGAGAAACCTAAAGAGCTTGATTTTCTTTCTGCGGCAAAACTAATGGAAAGTGATCTTGAGGAGAAAAGGCAAAAGTTACCAGAAAAGTTTTATGAGCTCTTAGATATGAATAAAGAAGCCTTTATCTTTGCCACGACCGAAGAGATGGCGAAATCACATTTTAAGGGTAAGGGCGGCAGGGATAGCGTAACCAATATTCTTAAGATATTGAAGCTTACAGTGAAAAATACCCGTCAGCTCACTGATGAGCAGGAGTTATATCTAAGGAAGGTTGTTCGACAGCTTGAAGAAGGCGGGCTTCCCAAACAGACCACAAAGGAAGTTCTTAATGCCCTGGATGAATTAAAACAGGATGTAATAAATCCTTTGAAGGTTTTGGCTACTCTTCAAACCCATATTCCTGGGCGGCTTCTGGAAGGTCATTATGTCGAGTATTTGCCGGTTGTTTTTGGAAAGCGTAAAGTAATCCTATCCTTATACTTAAAAGGCAGGGAGTGATATGAAAAAGGAAATAATAATGTTTCCAATTCGCTCTACACTGTGGAGCAAATTAACGTGGTCACAATGAGAGCGATAAAAAATATCCGTTTGAAAACCTATGATTACAGTTCTGACGGCTATTATTTTGTGACAATTGATACAAACTATAGGATGCTTTATTTACAAGGCAATATAAAAAATATTGTAGTTGCCGAGCTTGCTCGGCTGAATACTTTAGAAGGTGTAAAAATAGATTACTATGTGGTAATGTCCAGTCACATTCATTTGATTATAATCCTTGAGAAAAGTAAATACTCACTTTCTGAAATTATTAGGCGGTTTAAGTCTAAAACAACAGTTTTTGTTCGAAAATACGCTAATCAAGATTGGCAATCAAAATCCGCCCAGCAAGCTGGGCAACTACAAAAATTATGGCAGCCGGGTTACTATGAACATATAATTAGAAATGATAATGCACTAACTAAGATTCGAGAATATATCACCAATAATCCGAATGTAGAAAAAGTTAAGTTTGGGGAATTCTATGGATAAAAAACAAGCTCAGGCGCTTATAAAGGAAACCTTTGAATCACCCTTTGATAAAAACAAATTCGTAGGTTTTGTGAAGAATTTGCTCAATGAGGTAGAAGAGGCAACATTTATTTATAAGGGGAATTATATCCCTGATGCTTATGAGCAATATATCAATACGTTAGAGCGAATAGGGAAATACAACGATGGTGAGCATAAGATTGACATTCTTATCGTAAAACTTAAAGAACAGACCTCCATTGAGCGTGCCCGCACAATGCAGAGAAATTTTATTGCCTGGTATCTAAATGTCAGCCGTGGTGGAGGGAAGGATGCGGCATTAGTAGCCTTTGTCTCGCCAAACGAAGATGACTGGCGGTTTTCATTAGTCAAAATGGACTACCGTTTTGTTGAAGATGAAAAAGGCAGAACCAAAGTAAAAGAAGAATTTACACCTGCCCGGCGATGGTCATTTTTGGTCGGCAAAAACGAAAATAGCCATACTGCCAAAAGCCATCTTGTGCCAATTATTGAAGATGACGAGCACAACCCCACACTTGCACGGCTGGAAGACGCCTTTAACATTGAAAAAGTTACCAAAGAATTCTTTGAGAAATACCGGGAACTATTTTTGTGGACTAAAGAAACACTGGATGCCCTTGTTTTCAAAGACAACAAGATTAGAGCAGATTTTGAGGCAAAAGGTGTCAATACCGTTGACTTTTCCAAGAAACTTTTAGGACAGATAGTCTTCCTTTACTTTTTACAGAAAAAGGGTTGGTTCGGCGTTAAGCGCGATGCAGAGTGGGGAACGGGCCCCAAAAACTTCCTGCGGGAGCTATTTGAGGGAAAGCACGCAGCATATAAAAATTTTTTTAATGATATTTTGGAACCACTCTTTTACGAAGTGTTATCGCGGGAACGGGATGACAATTTTTATAGCCGTTTTAATTGTAAAATTCCATTTTTAGACGGCGGGCTTTTTGACCCCATCAATAACTACGATTGGGTGCATACTGATATTTTTCTTCCGAATGATTTATTCTCTAATGATTACAAGACTAAAGAAGGCGATAAAGGAAATGGAATTTTGGACATCTTTGATCTTTATAACTTCACAGTCAAAGAAGACGAACCGCTAGAAAAGGAAGTGGCGGTTGACCCGGAGATGCTGGGGAAAGTCTTTGAAAACCTATTAGAAGTAAAGGATCGTAAATCCAAAGGCACTTATTACACCCCCCGCGAAATCGTCCACTATATGTGTCAACAGAGTTTGATTAATTATTTGGCAACAGAACTTGAAGGCAAGGTAAGTAAGAATGACAGCGAAATCATTATCAAATACGGTGAGCAGATAGGTGAAAACGAGGCAAGGGTGGAAGCCAAAGGCAGGGAAACCGATACCTACTCTTACAAACTCCCCGAAAGCATCAGGCAAAATGCTAAATTGATTGACAATAAACTTGCCAATATCAAGGTTTGCGACCCGGCAATCGGCTCAGGGGCATTTCCTGTAGGTATGATGGGTGAGATTACAAAAGCAAGAAATGTGCTGTCTGCTTTTATTAAAGAACCCAGCAGGACAATTTACCTTTTCAAGCGTGAATGTATAGAAAAATCCCTCTATGGCGTAGATATTGATCCGAGTGCAGTTGAGATTGCCAAGCTCCGCTTGTGGTTGTCGCTAGTAGTGGATGAAGAAGACATTAAGCAAATAAAACCCCTGCCAAATCTGGATTATAAAATCGTCTGCGGTAATTCACTTTTGGGAGTTGAAAAGAACCTCTTTAATCAACGCCTGTTCGAAGAATTGGAACGGCTAAAACCACTTCTTTTTAACGAAACCAGCCCGAAGAAAAAGCAGGAATATAAAAAACAAATTGACGAAATAATTAGTCAGATTACTTATGGACATAAAGAGTTTGATTTTGAGGTCTATTTCTCGGAAGTTTTCCATGAAAAGAAGGGGTTTGATGTGGTAATAGCGAATCCACCGTATGGTGCAGATTATTCTGTTAATGAGAAGAAACACTTTCTAAAACGATATCTAACAACAAAAACAATTACGAATGTTCAAAAAGGTTCTTTGGATACCTTTACAATATTCATTGAACTTGGTTACAATGTTTTGAAGAAATGTGGAACCCTTAATTATATAGTTCCCATCAGTATTACCTCAAGCGACTCAATGACAGCACTTCATAAATTGCTTGAGGACAATTGTGAAATAATAAAAGTTTCTTCTTACTCTGTAAGGCCTCAGCCTGTTTTTGAAAATGCAGTTGTAGATACATCAATTATTTTGTTTAAAAAATCTGATACAAAATGTGAACACATTTATTCAACAAAAATGTATCGTAAAAACAAAAATTATGATTTACAGCATTTGGTTAATAACTTACAGTTTATTGATGTAGTTGATGTTAAACTACAAGGCAGATATCCTAAAATAAGCCAACCAATTGAAAAGGAAATTTTGGGAAAAATATTTAAACAGGATAAAACCATTTCTGATTTATTAGTAAACGATGGAAAGTCAATTTATTATAGAACATCCGGCGGTAGGTACTTTAAGGTAATTACAAATTATTCAACAGGTTCTACAAAAGAGAAAGCAATATACTTACCCAAAAGCATTTCTAACTCAATTGGTGCAATTTTGAGCAGTAATCTATTTTTCTGGTATTATCAAATATTTTCAAATAATCATGATTTAAAATCCTACGAAATTGAATCATTTAAAATTCCTTATTCAAAAATTATCTCCGATAAGGAAATTATTGAAAAAATAGAAAAGCTTTATGATGAATATTTAGAGGATATTGAAGCCAATGCCAATGTGAGACAAACAACCCGTTATGCTAATATTGACTCATTTAAGGAATATAAAATCGGGAAATCAAAAAAGTTAATTGATAAAATAGACGATATAATTGGCCCTTTGTATAGCCTGACGAAAGAAGAAATTGAATTCATAAAAAATTATGAAATTGAATTTCGTTTAGGAGAAAATATAGATTGAAAGATACTATAAAATCTAAACAAGCAAGCCCAAGTCAAAGAATACGAACGCCAAATCGACCATCTGGTGTATGAATTATACGGTCTGACAAAAGACGAAATCACCATCGTAGAAAATTCAGGGGAGAGATGATGGAGAATATAATAGGCAATGAATACAGGACATTCTTGAATGAAATTAAATCGCGAATTGTTACGGCGAGAATTCAGGCGATTAGGTCGGTCAATAAAGAGCTTATAAAGTTATACTGGGATATTGGTAAAAGCATTGTAGAGAGGCAGGAAAAATATAAGTGGGGAGTGTTACAAATCTTTATTTTGTTTTGACATATTTCTTCTTCTGAGTTATAATTTAATATTATAGTATCTATAGTGCTTATTAATGAAAACTTGACCTAGAGCAAATTAATTTGAGGGCAAACAAGTTTATCTTTTATTACTCGGTATTATTTTCTATGTCCAGTTTTTGTTAATAACTACTAGATTTAGTAAATGTTCAGGTATCAGCTTTTAGCTAGCAGTTTTATTAGGAATAAGTCCATTAAGGCAAGAGAGAGGAGTATTATGGCTGAGAATATCAAGAGTTTAATAGAAAAGATCCACCAAGAAGGAATTAAGGCAGCTGAGGAAAAAGCCGCGGCAGTAGAAGCCCAAGCAAGACAAAAGGCACAAGAGATGATCAAAGAAGCCCAGATGGAAGCAGATAAGATTATTGGAGAAGCTAAGACACAGGCTAAGAAAATTAAGGAATCTACTCAGACCTTACTTAAGCAAGCAGCCAGAGATTTATTGCTTTCTTTAAGAAAGCAAATTTGTCTAATGCTTGATAAGCTCACGGCAACAAAGGTCAGGGAGGCATTAAGTGGTCAGGAGTTGATAGAGATAATAACTACTTTAATTAAGAATTCTCAAACTAAGGAGATCACGGTTTCTCTTGATTCGCAAAGCCTTGAAAAGTTTGAGCAGAGTCTTTTAAAAGAACTTAGCCAAGAGGTAAGAAACGGGATCACTCTTCAGTCGGAAGAAAAAATCACCGGTGGCTTTATGATCAGTTACGATAAGGGAAAATCACATTACGATTTTAGCGATACGGCCTTAGCCGAGTATATTGGCACTTATCTAAAGCCAAGACTGGCAGAGATCCTTAAGGAAATAAAGTAGTGTATACTTATTTAATATCTAGCTTGGCGATGCTTAATTTTGGTGACACCCCACCATTTTCGTATCAGTCATTTTTAAAGATATGCCAGGAGTTTATACCAGAAAGGGATATTGAAATTCTCAAAGATATTTCCAGGGTGGACATAGAGAACATAGAAGTTCATCAGCCAACATTAAAGAAGTGGTATACCTTTGAGGTAATCTTGAGAAATGAATTGGTTAAACTGCGGGCTGCTTGTAAAAAGATTGATCTTGAAAAATACTTACGGCCCACAGATGATGACCTGGTAGAATCTCACCTTACTCATATTGCTCACCTTGCTTACCAGAGTCATTCAATTCTGGAAGGGGAAGAAATCTTAGATAGGGGTCGATGGCAAAAATTAGATGACCTTGAGTTTGGACATTATTTTGATCTTGACCATTTGATTTGTTATGCTTGCAAGTTGTTAATCTTAGAAAGGTGGCAGAGGATTAAGTCCTCTGATAGCCATAAGCTGTTAGAACAAACATTACAGGGGTGAGGAGAAATAAATGACTCCAAATAGGATTGGCCGAATTATCAAGGTCTATGGAAATATGGTTTTGGCTGAGGTAGATGGAAATGTTAGGTAGCATTTTGCTTGGCTTTAATAATGAATTGATTTTAAAATATGAAGGAAATTAACCATGCAAGCCAATGCACAAGAGAGTTCAACCACATTCAATAAGTCTACATTTAGACCAACCAACAAGATTATGATTGTCGACAAGTCAATGATTTTGGAGATGATCTTTAAACTAAAAGGAGAAGAGTCTCTTTCGTCATTAAGAAATAACATATCGTATCTAAGGGATCAGTTAACTAACACAAAATCAGATAAAATTGGATTGCTGAATATTGACTCTAATGGCGACACAATAAAAATTACCCAGAAATACCTGTTTGATGAAATCCAACAAATTGCAGAGGCCCAAACCCTTGAAAGAGCAAAATATTATGTTGAGCGTTTTGAAAAAGGGATTGCTGAGATTAAGACAAACAAAATCAATGATATTAACTTAAATCAATGGAAAGAATGTACGGATATTTATACCGATAGTTTATGGATATGCGATAAGCGAGATAATTCTGGAGTCCACACAGCAGGATATTGGGGGAATTTTATTCCACAAATCCCAAATCAAATGATAAAACGCTATACCAAAAAAAACGATTGGGTTTTAGATGCCTTTGTTGGCTGTGGAACGACTTTAATTGAAAGTCAAAGATTAGGAAGAAATGGAATGGGAATAGAACTTCAGGAAAATGTTGCCCAAAAAGCACGAGGGCTTGTTTCTTCTGAGCCGAATAAATATGGAGTTATCAGTGAAGTTATAACTGATGACAGTTCGATTGTTGACTATAAATCACTTTTACAAAAATACGGACAAGAATCTGTTCAGCTTTTAATCATGCATCCGCCATATTTTGATATTATCAAATTTAGCAACGACCCAAGAGATTTATCTAATGCTTCTTCGGTAGAGTCATTCCTAAAAATGATGAATAAAATAGTTGATAGTGCTTCATCAGTTTTAGATAGAGGAAGATATTTTGCTCTGGTAATTGGCGATAAATATTCTAAAGGTGAGTGGATTCCATTAGGATTTTTAACCATGAATGAGATTATGAAGCGAGGTTTTTCCTTAAAAAGCATAGTTGTGAAAAACTTTGAAGAAACAACAGGAAAACGCAATCAGAAGGAATTATGGCGTTACAGGGCTCTTGTTGGTGGATTTTATATTTTTAAGCACGAATACATTTTTCTTTTCAAGAAAAAATAGGATGATTATGACAAAACACCCATTTAATGAAGGAACAAAGCTGGCCCAAATATTTACGATTTTGTCAGATGGCAAGTGGCATTGTGGCAAACATGAATTGCCTGGAACCCAACCTGCTAAAGCAATCCAGATTATTCGTCAGCACGGGTTTGATATAGAAAATAGCACTCACTATTGCGATGAATGTAAAGATAAAACGGTTCACCGCCACTTAACATCAACAATACCTATTGAGTCTTCATTTATTCGCTTGCAACTTCCATCTAAACTTCGGCAGCGTGTCCTCAAGCATTATGATAATGCTGAAGCCATTACCCTTCGCAAAATGATCCCCAATGAATTGGAAATTGACCATCGATTTCCTCAAGTTCGTTGGTCAAAAGATGAGTCGTATGATATAAATATGACCGAGGAAGAATTGCACCAAAAATTTCAGCTTTTAACCCGCCAGCATAATCTTTGGAAAAGTCGTTATTGTGAACACTGCAAGAAGACTGGCGAGCGTGGCACCTTCATTGGCATCAATTATTTTACACAAGGTGGAACAAAATGGGACACAAGAATCCCCAGTGATGATGAAAAAGGTTGCCTTGGTTGTTTTTGGTATAATCCTGATGACTGGAGATTGAAATTAAACAAACTCATAAATGAATCAAAATAACATTGAGAAATTGAATAAAGTGTTACCTAACCAATCGCTGAAGCTAACGGCGTTTCACGTCGCAGATTAGCTCAACCGTTATCCAGAATGAGGTAGCTTATCTTATCCAATATAGCATTTATTAATGAAAATTTGACATAGAGCAAATTAATTTGAGGGCAAACAAGTTTATCTTTTATTGCTCGGCATTATTTTCTATGTCCAGTTTTCGTTGATAACTACTATAGAACAAACGTTACAGGGGTGAGGAGAAATAAATGACTCCAAATAGGATTGGCCGAATTATCAAGGTCTATGGAAATATGGTTTTGGCTGAGGTAGATGGAAATGTTATCCAGAATGAGGTAGCTTATCTTATCCAGGGCACAGAGCGTCTCAAGGCAGAAGTAATTCGCATCAAGGGAAATAAAGCCGAGATGCAGGTTTACGAAAGCACAAAAGGACTTAGCGTCGGTGATAAGGTTGAATTTACAGGGGAGCTTTTATCTGTGGCGTTAGGGCCAGGGCTTTTGGGCAAGGTATTTGATGGCTTACAAAACCCTTTACCTGAAATAGCTCAGCAATGTGGATTCTTTTTAAAAAGAGGTGTTTATCTCCATGCCATTCCTGATGAAGACACTCATGATTTTACCCCGCTTAAAAAGAGAGGGGAAAAAGCAAGGGCCGGGGATGTGCTTGGTTTGGTTCCGGAAAAGATATTTAAGCATGCCATTATGGTGCCGTTTGGGTTAAGTGGCGTCTTTGAAATTGTCAGCATAGTTCCAGAAGGCAGATACAAGATAATTCAACCCATTGCCACTCTCAGGGGGGCAAATGGACAGGAACATGAATGCTTTTTAAAACAAAGATGGCCGGTTAAAATTCCTATTAAGGCTTATGGTGAGAAATTAAAGCCAACTCAGCCACTAGTGACTAAGATGCGTCTGATAGATTCACTTTTTCCGGTAGCACTTGGCGGTACTTATTGTATTCCGGGTCCTTTCGGTGCTGGTAAAACTGTCCTTCAGCAATTGACCAGCAGACATGCGGAGGTAGATATTGTGATTATTGCCGCTTGCGGGGAACGGGCTGGAGAGGTGGTAGAGACCTTAAAGACTTTTCCGGAATTGATAGACTCGAGAACCCAAAGGCCATTAAGTGATAGGACCGTAATTATCTGTAATACCAGTTCTATGCCAGTCTCAGCACGAGAATCAAGTGTTTATACGGCCGTAACTATTGCTGAATACTACCGCCAAATGGGGCTTAATGTCTTGCTTTTAGCTGATTCAACCTCTCGCTGGGCACAAGCCATGAGGGAGATGTCTGGTCGATTAGAAGAGATTCCTGGTGAAGAGGCGTTTCCTGCTTACCTTGAATCCCGCATTGCTGCCTTTTACGAACGGGCAGGCATAGTTAGGCTTAATGATGGAACAATTGGTTCTATCACCATTGGTGGGACAGTCAGCCCTGCTGGTGGAAACTTTGAGGAGCCGGTTACTCAAGCAACTCTAAAGGTGGTTGGAGCCTTTCATGGACTCTCGCGAGAACGTTCAGATGCCAGAAAATATCCAGCCATTGACCCATTAATTAGCTGGAGTAAGTATCAGAGCTTTATCAATCCAGAGCAAAGTAAAAGGGGTCGTGAAATCTTGCGGTTAAGTAATGATATTGCTCAAATGATGAAGGTGGTTGGAGAAGAAGGCATCTCCCTTGAGGAATATATCGATTATCTGAGGGGTGAATTTTTTGACTTTGTCTACTTGCAGCAAGATGCGTTTGATCAGGTTGATGAAGCCACTACTGCTGATAGACAAAGGTATATTTTTAACTTTATCTATCAGCATATCCTTGAGCAGAAGTTTGACTTAATTGATAAAAATAAAGCCCTCCAATTTTTCCATAAACTAAGACAGCTTTTTCGAACATGGAATTGTACCAGGTGGGAGAAGGCAGAGTTTAAAGAGATAGAAGACAAGATTATCCAATTAATTCAAGAAAGATGTAAAAAGGAAGAAGTAAATGGCTAAAGTTTATACAAGTATCCTCCAAATAGCTGGCGATGTCATTACCGTTGAAGCAGAAGATATTAAGTATATAGAAGAGAAGATTATCCAATTAATTCAAGAAAGTTGTAAAAAGGAAGAAGTAAATGGCTAAAGTTTATACAAGTATCCTCCAAATAGCTGGCGATGTCATTACCGTTGAAGCAGAAGATATTAAGTATATGGAAATAGCTGAGATTTCTACTTGGCAAGGAACATCGCTTGCCCAGGTAATCCGGCTTGATAATAAGAAGGTAGACTTACAGGTCTTTGCTGGCAGTAAGGGCATCTCGACCGGAGATAAGGTTCGTTTTTTTGGTCACTCGATGAGTGTGGCTACTGGCGAGGTATTATTGGGTCGTATCTTTAATGGTTGTGGTTTGCCTCTTGACCATGGCCCCTCTCTTTCAGAAAATCTTGTAGAAATAGGTGGTCCGTCGGTAAATCCAGTTAAAAGAATCATTCCACGAAGAATGATTCGAACAGGGATTCCAATGATTGATGTCTTTAATTCCTTGGTGGAGTCACAAAAACTACCTATCTTTTCCATTCCAGGTGAGCCATACAACGAACTTCTAGCTAGAATTGCTATCCAAGCAGAGGTTGATACTATTATTCTCGGTGGCATGGGGTTAAAGTATGATGACTATCTCTTCTTCAGGAATACCTTGGAGGAAGAGGGAGTCTTTTCTCGTTCGGTATTTTTTATTCACACCGCTGCAGATCCAGTGGTCGAGTGCTTATTGGTGCCAGATGTATCCTTAGCTGTAGCTGAGCAGTTTGCTTTGAGCGGGAAGCGAGTCCTGGTGCTTTTGACCGATATGACTAATTTCTCAGATGCTTTGAAGGAGATATCAATTACCATGGAGCAAGTGCCATCAAATCGTGGCTATCCAGGTGACTTGTATAGTCAGCTGGCAGCTCGGTATGAAAAAGCTGTTGATTTTGAGGGGGCGGGGTCAATTACTATTCTAGCAGTGACTACCATGCCTGGTGATGATGTTACTCATCCGGTTCCAGATAATACTGGCTATATTACTGAAGGCCAATTTTATCTCAAGGACAATGTCATAGAGCCATTTGGTTCCTTAAGCCGCTTGAAGCAGTTGGTAAACGGCCAGACTCGAGATGACCACCGCCCTATTATGGATACCATGATCCAGTTGTTTGCTTCTTATCGGCAGACCAAGGAAAAACAAGCTATGGGCTTTTATATGAGTGAATGGGACCAAAAACTCCTTCGCTATGGTGGCTTTTTTGAGAAAGAGGTAATGTCCCTTGAGGTAAATATCCCACTTGAAGAAGCCTTAGATAAGGGCTGGAAGATTCTCTCGGCTTGTTTTACGCCTGAAGAAACTGGAATAAAACAATCTATAATCGATAAGTATTGGCCAAAACAGTAAAACTGACATTTAAATTGTTTAAAGATGGCAAAGATTAAGTTTAGTAAAAATGAATTAAAGAAACAAAGGGATGCCTTAAACCAGTTCAAGCGGTATCTACCTATTTTACAGCTCAAGAAACAACAACTTCAGATGGAGATGCGGCATCATCTGGATAAACTTAAGGAACAAGTTCATCAAGAAGAGATCTTGAGAAAATCAATAGAGAATTGGGCTGGTTTGCTTGGAGAAAAAGGAGTGGCTGTTCATCAGTGGCTTGTTCCTGAAAGGGTAGTTCTTTCCTCAAGGAATGTGGCGGGAGTAAATATTTTTGTCTTTAAGCAACTTGAGTTTGCCATACCGGAATACGACTTGTTCCTGATGTCATTGTGGATTGATCGGGCTATTGAGTTTCTCCGAGAGTTAGTTACTATTCGTCAGGAAATTGAGACTATCAAAAAGAATATGGAACTGCTTAAGAGAGAACTACGAATTACTACTCAACGTGTCAATCTCTTTGAAAAGATAAAGATTCCTGAGGCGGAAGAAGCAATTAGGGTGATCAAGGTTTATCTTGGCGATCAAATGGCTAACGCGGTAGGGAGAAGCAAGATCGCGAAGAGGAAGATTGAAAGTAGTTCCGCGGCTAACTTTGGAGTAAGCTAATGATTGTTCCCATGAAGAAGGTTTCGATAATTGTTCAAATAAAAGATAGTTTTTCAGTCGTTAAGTTTCTGAGTAAAATGGGAGTCTTGCATGTTACTCATCAAAATCTACCCAAAGGTAAGGAGATAACTGAACTTAAGATTAAGATATCGCTGGCCAATCAAGTGATGGGGATTTTGGGGATATTTAAGACCCAAAGAGTAAAGAAAGAGATAGTTAATTGGGAGGATCTAGCTAAACAGGTGGTGGATTCAAAGAAGAGGTTAGAAGAATTGGAAGAATCTGCTATCACCTTTTTAGAAAGAATAAGAGAATGGGAAAAATGGGGTGATTTTAATCTGGATCAGATTCAAGATTTAGCTAAAAAAGGGATTTTTATCAGGCTTTATCAATTGCCACTTAAGATGGTCCAGAGATCAAAGGCCAGAGGTCAGAGATTACAAGACCTGCCTGAGGAGGTTGTTCTAAAAGTAGTCCATGTTTCAGGTGGTATTGCTTATTGTGTCGCGATTTCAAAGGAAAAGATAAAGATTCCTTTTAAGGAAATACAACTACCTGAAATGAGCCTTGGAAAGATGAAGGCAAGGTTAAAAGAAGATATGGAGATGACAGAGATAGTCAAAAAGGAGCTTATGGAATATGGAGGCTATAAAGATAGTCTTTTCGAGATAATGGAATCCCTTGAGAAGCAACTTGAGTTTTTTGAAGCCGTAAAAGGGATGGGAGAGGAAGGTCAGTTTTTATACTTAGTGGGCTATGCTCCTTATTACTCAGTCAATAAACTAACTGAAGCTTCTAAAAAAGAAGGGTGGGGAGTGGTAATTGATGACCCTTCAAAAGAAGATCTGGTGCCAACCTTGATCCAAAATCCACGCTGGATATCGATCATAAATCCTGTTCTTCGATTTATAGGAGCCTTTCCTGGTTATGGTGAGCTTGATATTAGCTTATGCTTTCTAACTTTTCTTTCTATCTTCTTTGGCATACTCATCGGTGATCTTGGTTACGGATTAATATATTTTATCTTGACCATCTTTCTCCAAAGAAAGTTTAATCATCAGGTGGCAGATAAATCTATCTTTTATCTTTTTTATCTCCTGAGTAGTTGTGCCATGATTTGGGGGTTACTTACCGCTACATTCTTTGGAACAACTAAAATAATAAGCCCTCTGGTGCCAGCCTTGACTGAAAGTAAGAATGTCCAGCTATTTTGTTTTTACCTCGGGGTAGTTCACTTAACCATAGGCCACCTGTGGCAGGCAACGTTAAAACTTCCAGGGCTTAAGGCCTTAGCTGATATTGGCTGGATTCTCATCTTATGGAGTGGACTTTTCCTGGCAAAGGTATTAATACTTGGTTACTCCTTTCCAGTCTTTGGAGAATGGTTTGCTATCATCGGAGGTTTGTTAATTATCTTCTTTACTAACCCAGAGAAAAATATCCTCAAAGGTATTAGTAATGGGCTGGGTGCTTTTTTGCTCAATGTGGTCAATAGTTTTGTAGATATAGTTTCATACATTCGTCTTTTTGCGGTGGGACTTGCCTCGGTGGCGGTGGCTGATTCCTTTAATAAGATGGCTCTGGATGTAGGATTTAGCAGTCTGACGGCTGGCCTTATTGCTTCTCTTTTAATTTTTGTAGGTCATGGGTTAAATATTGTTGTCGGTCCAATAGCCGTGTTAGTTCATGGAGTACGATTGAATATGCTCGAGTTTGGTAACCACGCGGATATTAAATGGGGTGGCTTTGTTTATAAACCATTTAAGGAATAATCAGGGATTAGCGGCCAAGTGTCAGGGGTTGGGAAGCAGGACTTAGATGGAATTGGGATTTGGAGCTTGGAATAAAAATCTTAAATCCCGAGCTAAGATGCTTATATCCCTAATGAAAAACGAAAATTGGTTGGCGAAAATTTTAGATAGACTACAGCCATTAGGCATTAGACCAAGAACTTTCTTTTATGATCTTGAGTTTATAGTCTATGGTCTATAGTTTTCTTTAACATTTTTTGCAATCTCAATTTATTTGAGTATACTATAGAAAACAGGAGGAAGGTATGAGCACAGACGTATTAATTCAGTTTAAAGATTTAGGGTTAGCCCTGATATTATCTCTTTCGGCTATAGGTTCGGCTCTGGGTACTGGCATTGCAGGTATGGCCGCGGTAGGGGTATGGAAAAAAGCTTTTAGTCAGAATAAACCTGCTTCTTTTATGTTGGTTGCCTTTGTAGGCGCTCCTTTAACCCAGACAATTTACGGAATGATTATCATGAATAAGATGGCTGAGATGGTGATTAAAGGAAGTTATTTCTGGAGCATTGGATTTTGTGGATTTGCCATAGGGTCATCGGCCTTAATGCAGGGAAAAGCAGCCGCAGTGGCCTGCAATGCTATGGGTGAGACCGGCAAAGGTTTTGGTAATTATATTATTGTCTTGGGAATCATTGAAACCGTAGCTCTCTTTGTGATGGCCTTTGCCCTTGGTTTGATAGAAAAACTTGCTGGTTAAGATAATCATATTATGAGTAGTTACCAAAAGAGTAAATAAAAGATGGAGGAGTTTCATTTAACCAAAAGGAAGATTATCATTACTTCTCTTAATTTAATGATCGTAGGAATAATAGTCTCTCTTTTTTTAAAAAGATGGGATAGTGCCTTAGGTTTTTTAATAGGGACTTCACTTAGTATCCTTAATTTTCAAATATTGGCTAAGAGTATCACTAAGTTTTTTAACTTTAAATTTAAGAGAGAAAGAGTCAGTTTGAGGACAAGATTATTTCTAACCATAATGTATCTGGCTAGATATCTCTTAATCTTCTTAGTCCTTTTCGTAACTTTTAAAAGACAAGATATTAACTTTTATACTTGTTTGGCAAGTTTATTCTTTGTAAAGTTTTCGATATTCTGGAATTATTCTCTAATGAAATTAAAATGGTAAGGTCAAGCTTTCATCTTTGTCTATCATTTATCAACTGAATTTTTAAAGTTTGGCTTTAAAGGTAAAGATTTGGATAAAACTTACTTAATAATAATCTTATTTCTAGTTTTAATAGCAAGTTGTACCAGCCAACGAGTAAGCATTAAACGTCAAAATACTGCTTATACTCACTATGCTATGGCTGTTATTCATGAAGAAAAGGGAGAATTAGAAAAAGCTTTATTGGAATACTTAGAAGCAGAAGAATGCGATCCTAACTCTCTTAATACCTTGTTAGGAATCGCTAATATTTATTATGAAAAGAAAGATTACCAAAGAGCCAAAGAGTACCTAAAGAAGATAACTGGTCTTGACCAAGATTCTGTTAAAGCTTTACTGCTCACGGCTAAAATTTACTTAGATCAAAACCAGATAGAGCAATCGGTAGAAGTCTTAAAGAAGATCACGGCGCAAGAAGATAATTTAGAAACTCATCTTATTTTAGGAAAGTTATATTGTTATGAGAAAAAATATCCAGAGGCGATTACTCAGCTTAAAAAAGTAATTCAGCTAGATCCTTCTTTTATCGAAGCCTATATAATCTTAGGAGAGATTTATATTTATTTAAAAGAAGTAGAAGAAGCTATTGAGATCTTTGAAAGGGCTAAATCTTTATCGGGACAAGATTTAAAATTAGATTGTTTATTGCTTGAATTATTTAAATCTCACCATTTAATGGACGAAGCAGCTAAGATTTACGAAAAGAAAATCAACGACCAGCCTAATCATATCTCAATGAGAAAGCTCTTAGCTAAGATTTATTTAAAGAAAGAGAACTTAAAAGCATCTGAGAATCATTTTAATGAGATCTTAAGACAGACCCCTAATGATCTGGAGGTTTTACTTATTTTAGGGAGCATTTATGAGGCAAAAAAAGAATACAACCTGGCGATTGATAAATTTAAAGAGGTTATTAAGTTGGACAAAGATAATCTTTCTGCTTATTTACAATTAGGGTATGTCTATGCCAAGCAAGATAAATATAAAGAAGCTATAGATATCTTATCGGAGATTAAGGATGAATATCAAGATAACTATGAGTTATGTTTTTTTTTAGGTTACCTTTATACTTATCTCAAAAACTACCCAGAAGCAGAGAATTTTTTTAAGAAGACCATCTTAATAAATCCTAGCAGTGAAATGAGTTATTATCAATTAGGAGTAATTTATAACGAAGAAGGAAACTTTGAAAAAGCCATAGAAATGTTTTATAAAACCATAGAGCTTGATAAAACCTTTGCCGATGCCTATAATTACATTGGATATATCTATGCCGAAAGAGGTATTAAGCTCCAAGAGTCCTTAGAATTAATTAAAAAAGCTCTTGAGTTAAGGCCTAATAATGGCTATATTATCGATAGCTTAGGTTGGGTTTATTATAAATTGTCGAAGTATGATCAAGCCTTAGAACAATTAGAAAAAGCTTACCATTTGATCAAGGATGACCCTACTGTCTTAGAACACTTAGGTGATGCCTATCTAAAGAAGAATATGTTTAAAAAAGCTTACCAAGCATATCAAGAGGCAAAAAAATTTGGAAGCAAAAGGGAAGAATTAGGGGAAAAGATTAGCCATTTAGAAAACATTTTAAAAAAAGAGAAAGGAGAAAAAAACAGTGAGTAAGATCTTAAATATTCAGGCTCGAGAAATATTGGATTCTCGAGGAAATCCTACCGTGGAAGTGGATGTAACTTTAGAAACAGGTGTCATAGGAAGAGCGGCGGTTCCTTCTGGCGCTTCCACCGGTAAGCATGAGGCAGTGGAGCTAAGAGATAAAGACAAAAACCGTTACATGGGAAAAGGGGTCTTAAATGCTGTTAAAGCAGCAAATGAAATTATTGCCTTAGAATTAAAAGGAAAAGAAGCTTTAGACCAATGTACCATAGATCAACTGATGATAAAACTTGATGGCACTGAGAATAAGTCTAAGTTAGGGGCTAATGCTATCTTAGGAGTTTCTTTAGCGGTGGCCAAAGCTTCTGCCAATGATCTAAAACTTCCTCTTTATCGTTATTTAGGTGGCGTAAATGCTCATCTCCTTCCGGTGCCTTTGATGAATATCTTAAATGGTGGAAAACATGCTAATAACTTAATTGATATTCAAGAGTTCATGATAGTTCCACTGGGGGCAAAAAGCTTTAGAGAAGCTTTAAGATGGGGGACAGAGGTGTTTCATCATTTAAAGACCGAACTTTTATCAATAGGAGAAATTACTATGGTAGGGGACGAAGGTGGTTTTGCTCCTAATTTAAAATCAAGCGAAGAAGCTTTAAAGATAATTATAAAAGCTATTGAAAGATCTGGATACAAAGCAGGTGAAGATATTTACTTAGCCTTGGATATTGCTGCTAACGAACTCTTATCTGAAGAAGGAGTTTATGATTTTACGGGAGAAGGTGAAAGACGAGATACCCAGGAGATGATTGAATATTATGACTATTTATGCAAGAAATATCCTATCATCTCTCTTGAGGATGGTTTATCAGAAGATGATTGGGAAGGATGGACAAATTTAAATAGTAAGTTGGGGGATAAGGTTCAAGTAGTAGGAGATGACTTATTTGTTACTAATCCTAAAAGACTTTCTGCCGGAATAAGAGTTAAAGCAGCTAATTCCATCTTAATTAAGTTAAATCAAATTGGGACTCTAAGTGAGGCTTTATCTACTATTAATCTATCTAAAAAAGCCAGCTTTTCTTGTATGATTTCTCATCGGAGCGGAGAGACAGAAGATACTTCTATTGCTGATGTTGCCGTAGCCGTTAACGCTGGTCAGATTAAGACAGGTTCTACTTGTCGAACCGATAGAATGGCCAAATATAATCAGCTTCTCCGCATTGAAGAAGAATTAGGAAATAGTGCTATTTATGCCGGGAAGAATGCTTTTAGGAGAGGATAAAATTTTAGCAAGATTTAATTGCCAAATAATTATCTTGCTTATTCTTAATTTTTCTGGTATATTTTTTTAAAGTTTTTAGAAAGGTAAACTACTTTTAAATTTTAAAGTTAGCTATATATAGGAGGGTTTATGCCTAAGGTAAATATTGCCGTTGTAGGTTGTGGGTATTGGGGACCTAATTTAATCCGAAATTTTTATCAAGTAAAAGAAGTAAACAAAATTTTTGCTTGCGATAAAGATCTAAGCCGCCTTACTAAAATGAAAGAGCTTTTTCCTGCCATTAATGTGACTGAAAAATTTGACGAGATTATTAATAACCCAGAGATTGATGCGGTCGTTGTTGCTACTCATGTCTCCTTACATTACGAGTTAGGAGAAAAAGTATTAAAAAGTAAAAAACATCTCTTTGTAGAAAAACCTTTCACTTCTTCAACCCTGCAAGCAAAAAAACTGATAAGTTTAGCTAAAGAAAACAAAAGAGTAGTCATGGTAGGGCATACCTTTGAGTATACTCCAGCGGTCAATAAGATTAAGGAAATTATTAATAGTGGAGAATTAGGAGAGATATATTATGTAGATATGAGTCGTTTAAATTTAGGCTTGTTTCAACGTGATATTAATGTCATTTGGGATTTAGCTCCTCATGACCTTTCCATCTTAATGTATGTTTTAGAAAAACGTCCTATTTCCCTTTCTGCTTTTGGAACCTCTCATGTTATTGAAGGCATTGAAGATGTAGCCATGGTAAGACTTGAATTTTCAGAGAGATTATCAGCTTTCCTCCATCTTAGCTGGTTAGACCCTTGTAAAGTCAGAAGAGCTACCATCGTAGGAAGTAAAAAAATGTTGGTTTATAATGATATTACCCCTTTAGAAAAGATTAGAATTTACGACCGGGGAGTAGATTCTGAGTCTCCTTATGATAGTTTTGGAGAATTTCATCTCTCTTATCGTTATGGTGATATTTATATTCCCATGATTTCCGGGGTAGAGCCATTAAAGATAGAATGTTCTCATTTTGTAGAATGTATCTTAGAAGGAAAGAGACCTAAGACTGATGGTCAAAATGGTTTAAATGTAGTGACTATCTTAGAAGCTACTCAAAAATCAATTAAGAACAATGGGAAAAGCATTGACTTGGACTGGAACTAATTTATAGTTCTAATTTATAGTTAAAGAAAGGAAAAAAGTTATGAAGGTTCAATTTGTTGATTTAAAGACTCAATATTCAGAGATTAAAGAAGAAATCTTACAAGCCATCAATGAAGTTTTAGATAATAATGCTTATATCTTAGGAAAGAGTGTGGCTTCCTTTGAAGAAGGTTTTGCTAATTTTTGCCGGGCTAAATATGCCGTAGCTTTAAATTCTGGAACAGCCGCTCTTCATTTAGCCTTACTTGGTTACAATATTGGACAAGGCGATGAGGTCATCACGGTGCCTAATACTTTTATCGCTACAGCAGAAGGAATCTCTCACGCTGGAGCTAGACCTGTCTTTGTAGATATCAATCCTCAAACTTATAATATGGATCCTGATAAGATTGAAGAAAAGATTACCAGTAAGACTAAAGCTATTATTCCTGTTCATCTTTATGGCCAACCTTGCGATATGGAACCTATTATGGAATTAGCCAAAAGATATAACTTAGTAGTGATCGAAGATGCTTGCCAGGCCCATGGAGCAGAGGATAAAGGACAAAGAGTAGGCTCTATCGGCCAAGCGGCAGCTTTTAGCTTTTATCCTGGAAAAAATTTAGGTGCCTATGGAGAAGGAGGTATGGTTACCACCAATGACGCCGAAGTAGCTACCAAGATAAGGATACTTCGTGACCATGGCTCTTCTCAGAAATACTTCCACCAGTATATTGGTTATAACTATCGGATGGAAGGGATCCAAGGAGCAGTATTAGGGGTAAAACTCAAAAGATTAGATCAATGGACCCAAAGACGTCGCCAAAATGCAGAAACCTACCATCAACTTCTATCTTCTTGTCCAGAAGTAATTACTCCCAAAGAAAAAAATTCTTGCAAACATGTTTACCATCTCTATGTAATTAGAGTGAAAAACAGAGATAAACTCCAGGAATATCTTAAAGAGAATAATATAGAGACAGGTCTTCATTACCCTCTGCCTATCCACCTTCAAAAAGCTTATCAATTTTTAGGCTACCAAGAAGGTAACTTTCCAATCAGTGAAACGGCTTCCAAAGAAATCTTGTCTCTTCCTATGCATCCAGAGCTTACTTATCAGCAAATAGAAAAAGTAGTTAATACTATTAAAGAATTTTTAAGCAAATGAAGAGTCTTAAGATTTGGTTAGGAATATTAATAACTGCTCTTTTTCTCTATCTTATCTTAAGAAAAGCTAATCTTACCCAAGTAGGAAATTCTTTAAAAGAAGCTCAGTATCACTACTTAATTCCTTCGGTCCTGGCGATAATCATCAGCTTTTACTTTAGAGCTATTCGTTGGGTCTATCTTCTTGAGCCCCTAAAAAAGATTAGTGTTAAATCTACCTTTCCTACCATCATGATAAGTTTTATGGTTAATGACATCTTACCTGCTCGAGCAGGAGAATTTGTCCGAGCTTACCTTATTGGAAAAAAAGAAAATATTAGCAAAAGTGCTTCTTTTGCTACTATTGTCATAGAAAGATTATTTGATATTGCTACTCTCTTATTGCTAATGATAACCTTAATTACTTTTTTTTCTTTTCCTCCTTGGATAAAAAAATCGGGGTTTATCTTAATCATCTTTTTTTTCTTTTGCTTGGCAATCCTTTTTTTTATTAACACTTATTTTAGTCTTTATGAAAGACTATTTCATAAGCTCTTCTTCTTTATTTCTTTTCAAAAAAGAGAAAAAATACTCATTAGAATTAAACACTTTACTTTAGGCTTGGCTGTTTTTAAGAGCCCCAAGCTCCTCATTCTTATTTTTCTTTATTCTTTAATAGTCTGGTTCTTAATTAGTGCTTCTGTCTATTTTGGACTCTTAATATTTAACTTAAATCTTCCTTTTTATACTTCTTTCTTTGTTACCGTAGTCATTGCTATAAGTTTAATGCTTCCCTCGGCCCCAGGTTTTATAGGGACTTTCCAATTTGCTTGTGTCAGTTCTTTAGCTTTATTTCAAGTAAATAAAGATACAGCTTTAAGCTTTTCTATCATCCTTCACGCGATCCAATTTTTACCAATAATATTCATAGGTTATTTCTTTATGATTAAAGAAAATCTCTCTTTTAGTTCCTTTAGAAGAGTAGATAAAAATGACAACCAGTAATTTACTTGACCAAAACTTACTCCTTATCATTGATGGCAACCAAGATGATTATATTATTGACACCGTTAATTATTGGGCCAGCCAAGGGTATAAATACAAGGAATTTAACTTAAAAGACCAAGATCGGATCATCCAAACTTTAAAGGAGACTGTCTATAGTAGTATTCTTATCAACTTAAATAATAGACCTAATTTTATTTTTAATTTTATCTCCACCATTAAAAAGATCACTGCCAGTCCAATCATTATTTTAGCCAATAAAGACGAGAAAGATTCTCTCTTTGACCCTTTATATCAAGAAATTTACCTTTTTATAGAAAAACCTTTTAAACCAGCTCTCCTTTTTCTAACCATTAGAAACGCTCACCAAGTTTACCAACTAAAAGAAAAAATAACCACTCTCTTTAATAGTCTGGTAGAATCTAATAAGAAGATTGAAGAAGGAAATAAGCAATTAAGAGAAATTGAAGATAAAATTGACCTTTTGTTATCTTTAAGGTAGAGGTAAGAGGATGATTAAGAGATACTTTAAATTTGAAGAAATGCAGACTAATTACTCAACAGAAATTATGGCTGGAATTACTACCTTTATGACTATGGCTTACATTATTTTTGTTAATCCTGTAATTTTAAGTAATGCCGGAATGCCAGCAGAAGGGGTATTATTTGCCACTTGTCTTTCTTCTGCTTTGGCCACCTTAGTTATGGGTTTATACGCCAATTACCCTTTTGCCTTAGCTCCTGGTATGGGAATTAATGCTTACTTTGTCTGTGTCTGCCAAAGTACGGGTATTAGTTGGGAAGTAGCCTTGGGCTTAGTCTTCTTTTCTGGAATTGGTTTTCTAATCTTAACGGTCACTAAATTAAGATCATTGATGTTAAGAATCGTTCCTGAATCAATTATTTTTGCTACTTCAGTGGGCATTGGTTTATTCATCGCCTTCATTGGTTTGCAGTATGCTAAAATTATTGTCCCTCGGGCTGAAACTTATGTAGCCTTAGGAGACCTTGCTAATAAAGAAGTCTTATTAGCTATCTTTGGTCTTTTTTTAACCTGCGCTCTTATTGTTCGGCAAATAAAGGGAGCTATTTTTTTAGGAATTCTCTTGACCACAGGAGTAGCTATTTGCTTAGGTATTACTCATTTTCCTTTTACCTTGATAGGAATTCCTGACTGGAAAAGTACTTTTCTTAAGCTCGATATCTCTTCGGCTCTTGAATTAGGCCTTTTAAATGTAGTCTTTACCTTTTTATTTGTAAATTTATTTGACAATATTGGAACTTTAGCTGGCGTAGGAACTCAAGGTAATTTCTATAAAGATGGAGATTTACCCCGAAGTGATAAAGCTTTAACTTCAGATGCCACCGGAACTATCATCGGTTCTTTATTAGGAACATCGACGGTCACCACTTATATTGAAAGCGCTTCAGGAGTAGCGGTAGGCGGCCGGACTGGATTTGTTAGTGTTGTAGTAGCTATCTTCTTTTTACTGGCTATCTTCTTTTCTCCTTTAATTGAAATAATACCAAAAGCAGCTACTGCACCTGCTTTAATCTTAGTGGGGAGCTTGATGATGCAAAATGTCTCCAAGATATTTTGGAATGATCCCTCAGAAGGCATTCCAGCTTTTCTCACCATTATCACCATGCCTCTTACTTACAGTATTGCTAATGGACTTGCTATTGGTTTTATATCTTATACCTTGATCAAGCTCTTTAGTGGCGAAGGTAGCTTTGTTCATTGGTTAGTGTATCTACTATCACTCTTATTTATCTTAAAGTTTATCCTTTTAGGTGCTTAAGTTGCCTGATATAGCACTTATTAATGAAAATTTGACATAGAGCAAATTAATTTGAGGGCAAACAAGTTTATCTTTTATTGCTCGGCATTATTTCCTATGTCTAGTTTTCGTTAATAACTACTATAATCTTTAAAGAAGGAAATGGTTACTATGTTAAATCTCGATGGTTTAACCATAGAATGGTTAGGACAGGCCAGCGTTAAGATAAAGAGCGAGAAAATTATCTACATCGATCCTTACCACCTTAAAGACCCAGTAGAAAAAGCAGACTTAATCTTAGTTACTCATAGCCACTATGACCATTATAGTCCCCAGGATATAGCTAAATTAACTAAATCTACTACCTTCGTAGCCATCCCAGAAGATGCTAAAAAAGATCTTTTCTCCCTTATTAATCAAAACAATCTAATTACCGTGGTTCCAAATCAAACCTATAAGATGGGTAATTTAGAGATATTAACTATTCCTTCTTATAACTTAAATAAGCCCTTCCATCCCCTAAAGAATAATTGGGTAGGATATATAATGAGCTTAAATCAAAAGAAGATCTATCATGCCGGAGACACAGATTGCATCCCAGAGATGTCTAAGTTAAAAAATATTACGGTCGCTCTTTTACCAATTGGGGGAACATATACAATGGATAGCCTTGAAGCTGCTAAGGCGGTAAGTATTATCAAACCAGAGATAGCTATTCCTATTCACTATGGTACTATCGTTGGCACTAAAGGAGACGCCCTAAAATTTAAAGAACTTTGTAGTTTGAGGGTAGAAATACTATGATTACCGATGCTCAATTTTAATCTGGTCTCCCCTTTTCAACCTAAAGGCGATCAACCCCAAGCTATATCTGCTCTTATCAAGGGATTACAAAACCATCAAAGATTTCAAACCTTACTGGGGGTTACCGGATCGGGGAAGACCTTCGCTATTGCCCAGATAATTGCTTTCTATAACAAACCAACCTTAATCATCTCTCATAACAAGACTTTAGCTGCTCAGTTATATAATGAATTTAAAAATTTATTTCCTCATAACCAAGTTGAATACTTTGTAAGTTTTTATGATTACTACCAACCCGAAGCTTACCTTCCTCAAACCGATACCTATATTGAAAAAGATAGTTCTATTAATGAAGAAATAGATCGAATGCGCCTTTCAGCTACTTCATCCCTCCTCCAAAGAAACGATGTCATTATTATAGCTTCGGTATCAGCTATCTATAACTTAGGCTCTCCTCAAGACTACTTTGACTCGACCATATTTTTAAAAAAAGGAGAAAGTATCCCCAGAGAAACTTTTCTTCGAAAATTAATTGCTATTCATTACGAAAGATCTGACCTTGAGTTTAGTAGGGGCAAATTTAGAATTCGAGGAGATGTAGTCGACATATTTTCCTCTTATAGCAAAGAAAGCTTAAGAGTAGAATTTTTAGGAGATGAAATTGAATCTCTTAAGATTATTGACCCCGTGGATCAACAACTGATTTCCATAGTAGAAAAATATACTCTTTATCCAGCTAAACACTTTATTACCTCTTCTCAAAAATTAAAAAAAGCTATTATTTCTATTAAAGAAGAACTTGAAGAAAGGGTCAAAGAATTATCTAAGCAAGGAAAATTATTAGAAGCTAAACGATTAGAAGTAAAAACTAACTATGATTTAGAGCTTTTAGCTGAAACTAGCTACTGCCCTGGAATAGAAAATTATTCTCGACATTTAAGCGACCGCTTTCCTGGTGAACGGACATACACTTTACTTGACTATTTTCCTGAGGATTATCTTCTGGTGATCGATGAATCCCATATAACGATACCTCAAATTAAAGGTATGTACGAAGGAGACTATTCTCGAAAAATGTGCTTAGTGGAATATGGTTTTAGGCTTCCTTCTGCTTTAGATAACCGTCCCTTGAAATTTCATGAATTTGAAAATTTAATCAATAAAGTCATCTTCACTAGCGCTACCCCCGGTCCTTATGAGTTGGAAAGATGTCCTTTGATGATTGAGCAGATAAATCGACCCACTGGCCTTTTAGATCCCGAAATAATAGTAAGGCCTACTCAAAACCAAGTTTTAGACTTAATAAAAGAGATTAAAAAAAGAATTGAAAAGAAGGAAAGAGTTTTAGTGATTACCTTGACTAAGAAGATGGCTGAAGACCTGTCATTTTATCTTGATAAAATTAATTTAAAGGTAAGATATCTTCACTGTGAAATTAATACATTAGAAAGAGTCTCTATTTTAAAAGAATTACGTTTAGGTAATTTTGATGTTTTAGTAGGAATAAATTTACTTAGAGAAGGTCTTGATTTACCTGAAGTCTCGTTAATAGCTATCTTAGACGCTGATAAAGAAGGTTTTTTAAGAAGTGAACGTTCTCTTATTCAATTATGCGGCCGAGCAGCCAGGCATATCAATGGCACCGTAATAATGTATGCTAAGACCATTACTTCTTCTATGAAAAAGACTATTGAAGAAACCAAAAGAAGACGTCTGATCCAACAATCTTATAATAAAGAACATCATATCACCCCTACCACCATTTCTAAACCTATTACGGAAACCTTTCCCCAGCTTCTTCCCGATATAAAAAGAGAAAAGACTAAAATAAAATTTCAAGGAGATTTAAAAAAGACCCTTAAGTATTTATACAAAGAGATGTATCAATTAGCTAATCAATTAGAGTTTGAAAAAGCAGCCGAAATAAGGGATGAAATTTATTGCTTAGAAAAAACTGGCAAAGAAGCATCAACTACTATAAAATTATAATTACAGCACTTATTATACGAAAATTTGACATAGAGCAAATTAATTGAGTGCCAACGAGTTTATCTTTTATTACTCGGTATTATTTCCTATGTCTAGTTTTCGTTAATAACTACTATATTCGGCTCTTTCTCATTTTAAATGGACAAACTTTATAGCTTACATCCTAATGATGAATGAACCTTATTTTGTTCAATTTGTTTAAACACAAAAAAGAGGCTGCCTTAAGCAGCCTCTTTTAATCACTCCCGATTTCCTTACTTAATTAATAAGTGTAGTATTGGACATTCTTTAAGTCTTTATGACCACAATCAATCCTGATCTTACCATCGGTAGGATTATACCACCAACCGCCACTATCAGCATAGCTATAATGGACAGCGTCAGTGTTTGCATGAGAGACATCTCTTCTTAATTTTACAACAGGAATATCTTCCATATACTTAGGAATAAAAGCTGGAATAACTACACCCCTCACGGTATAGCTATTCTTATCTAATCGATAGGGATAAACTCCTTCGTTATCCCCA
>Ga0180009_10001445_pt1 | contig 29156 bp, 17 predicted proteins | sample OS_PC_MetaG_FD_123537 | JGI IMG/M metagenome (GOLD analysis project Ga0180009, IMG submission 123537) | Groundwater microbial communities from the Aspo Hard Rock Laboratory (HRL) deep subsurface site, Sweden - OS_PC_MetaG | ecosystem: Environmental > Aquatic > Deep subsurface > Groundwater... | reverse complement strand
TGAACTATTAAATACAATCTCTGTCTTTTTCTCATCTAGAATCTTAAAAACCTGTTTCTTGTAAGTTTGTGCATTTTCCTTGACCTCTTCCTCTGTAAGCCGTTTTCTAACTTCGTTTCTTCCAGTAGGATCCCCTATCATACCTGTAAAATCTCCTATAAGAAAAACTACTTTATGGCCAAGGTCCTGAAAGTGCTTGAGCTTGCGCAATAAAACAGTATGACCCAGATGAATATCAGGCGCGCTCGGGTCAAAACCTGCTTTGACCATAAGCGGCCTTTTTTTCTCCAGTTTTAAAATAAGCTCTTTTTCAGAGATTATCTCAACTGCCCCGCGCTTAATTATTTCTAATTGCTTCTTTATGTCCATAACATCTCCAAGACCAAGTCTTGACCATGAAATCCTGCATAGCTTAAAGATCTGGTCTTAATTATTTACTCTTTGGTTTTATTAATACTCAACCGGATTTTCCGCTCCGCATCATCAACCTTTACAACAACGACTGCGATCTTATCTCCGGCTTTATACATCTCTTCCAGGTTTCCTGAAGGCTCAGCTCCCAGTTCAGATATATGTACAAGACCTTCTAGATCTTTCTCAAGTTCCACAAAAATCCCGAAGCTTGTGATCTTTGTTATAACCCCTTCTACTACTATGCCTAGATTATATTTTTTTGTAATCTCAGGCCACAGGTCGCTGGTTATTTGTTTTAGGCCAAGAGATATCTTTTGATTCTCAGCATCTACTGCCAGTATCATTACCTCGACCTTCTGACCTTTTTTAAGATACTCCCTTGGATTGTTTATTTTTTTAGTCCATGACATATCATTTATATGGACAAAACCTTCTATAGCGCCTTCTATTTCTATAAAGGCTCCGTAGTCAGTCAGATTTCTGACCTTGCCTTCCACCTTCATGCCAGGAGAAAATTTTTCCTTTATCTCAAGCCAAGGATTCGACTCTATCTGTTTTACGCCCAGGGATATTTTCTGGCTGTTTGCATCCATGCTTAAAACAACCGCCTCAACTGTATCTCCTATTGCAAGGATATCCTGCGGATTATTCACCCTTACAGTCCATGAAAGCTCTGAAACATGCACAAGGCCTTCTACGCCTTTTTCAAGTTCCACGAACGCGCCGTAAGGCATGATATTTACGACCTTACCCTTAATCCTTATGCCTATAGGATATTTATTCTCAATATCCTTCCATGGATTTTCTGTTTTCTGCTTTAAACCAAGAGAAACCTTCATATTCTCTTTATCAAAATTCAATATCACTACCTCTATAGTGTCTCCTATTGCCACCATTTCGCTCGGATGAGAGATCCTGCCCCAACTCATATCAGTTATATGCAGAAGCCCGTCCACTCCTCCTAAATCCACAAATACTCCAAAATCAGTAATGTTTTTGACGAGTCCTTTGCGAAGTTCTCCTGTTTTCAGCTCGCCTAATATCTTGGTCTTTATAATATCTTTTTCTTTTATTATCGCGTCTTTTCTTGATACTACAATATTTTTTCTTAGCTTATTCATCTTTAGTATCTTGAATAAAAGTGTCTGGCCTACGAGCTGATTTACATTGCCAAACCCTTTCAGGGCAACAAGCGAAGCAGGCAAAAATGCCTCTATGCCCACATCTACCATTAGCCCGCCTTTAACCTTTCTAGCAACTTTACCCTCTATAAAATCCCCTTCCTTATAAGTAGCGGAGATCTTATCCCAACCTTGCATATTTTCTGCTTTGCGCCTTGAAACAGTAATGAGCCCGTCTTCATTTTCCTTGGATTCTATAAACACGTCAAATTCATCTCCGATCTTTAAGTCCACAATGTCCTTAAGTTCTCCTACGGTTATAATCCCTTCAGACTTGTACCCTAAGTCAATATAGACATCCTTCACGCCTATTGCAAGCACCTTGCCTTTTACTATATCGCCTTCACTTAAGCGCCTGAATGTTTTGCCATAAGCCTCTTCCAAATTGAATGTTTCCTGTGTTCCATTTTCCTGTTTCAACTCTTTTGTCATGACTAAAATCCCCCTTTTTATCCCTTAACTTTACAAATCGTGCCAGGCACAAATTGTAAAGTTAGCCTCTATAATTGGTTAGTTTCTTTATTTTGGTTATTACATTCTTTACTATTGAATCTGGCGTTGATGCGCCGCTAGTAATACCTACACAACTTTTTCCTTTAAACCATTTTTTCTTCATCTCAAGCTCTGTTTCAATATGAAAACTATCCACCCCGCTTTCTTTGCAAATTTGCCAGAGCCGCCTTGTATTAGCGCTATTTTTTCCTCCAATAACTATCATCAGATCGCAGTCTTTCAAAAGGCTGCGTGTCGCTAATTGCCTTTTTGATGTATCATTACAAATCGTATTAAAAACTTTAACTTCGCTAAAGTCCTCGCCCAGAATATTTTTAATCTCGTCTATATAATTAACTTTGTTTTGGGTTGTCTGAGAGATAACACCTATCTTTTTTGATTTTTTATCCTTCCCAGCAATGCTCTTAAGCGCCTTAATCTCTGGATGAGCACTATCACCTACTATTATTATCCTGTATCCCTCTTTTTTCAAGCCCTTTACAATACTCTGAGCGTATTTTACAAAAGGGCATGTTGCATCAATAAGCTTTATGCCCTTCTCCTTTATATTTTTCAAAGCCTCCAAAGGCGCGCCGTGCGACGATATTATCACCATCCCATCTTTTATTTTCTCTAAATTACTAATTACTTGTAGGCCTTTTTTAAAAAGCCCCTCCACCACCTGTGGGTTATGTATTATAGGGCCTAGCGAATAAATATTATCTTTGGCCTTCAATCCCTTCAAAGCATTTTCAGCAATATTTATCGCCCGCTTTACTCCAAAACAAAACCCCGCGCACCTCGCTACCTTAATCTTCATCTTTTTCTATCCTGTAAGTTGACACTCTGACAATGTCAGAGTGTCAACTTACGCTAGATATGCTTTTTAATTCGCGAATTGCTATCATGGTTTTTCCAGCAATTTGCATATAGTATTCTTTTCCAAAACTACCCTTATTAAACCTTAAAGGCCTCCCGACATACACGGATATCTTTTTAAACCTCGGAAACATAGCTCCTCTAGGCAATGCGTCCATGGAACCTTTTATATAACACGGTAATATACTGGCTCCTGAACTAGCTGCCAAAAACCCTATACCAGCTCTTGGGCTTCCAAGACTGCCATCTTTTGAGCGTGTCCCTTCTGGAAAAATCAGGATTGCTTTTCCTTGGCACAACTTATCTACAGCTGATCTCATTGCGCCTAAATCTGCGCCATCCCGCTTTAAAGGAACCGCATTTACTGACATTAAAATCTTACTAAAAATTCTATTTCTAAAAAGCGTATCGCGCGCCATAAAATTTAATGCCCGCGGCACCGCGAAACCCGCTATTAAAGGATCAAAAAAACTTGCATGATTAGGCGCAATAATCAGCGGCCCTTTCTTTGGGCAATTTTCAGCGCCTATTATCTTAAGCCTGAAAAATATTTTAAAGAACAGCTTTAATATATTCCTAGAGATAAAATATATCATTACAAAGAATCTCTAATAGATTTAGCTCTACCTAACAACTTCAGTAAATCCTGGCTATTATTACTTTTTAAAGCTGCTTCTATTTTAAACAATTCTTTTTTTAATAGCCCAATATCCTTTACGATATTTTTCTTATTTGTCAAAAATATATCTTTCCATAATTCTGGCTCGCCTGAAGCAATCCTTGTTGTATCCTGAAACCCTCCTGCCGCAAGATCTATTCCTTCTCTTCCAATAGAATTCACAAGGCTCACAGCTACTGCATGAGGCAGATGGCTTATTTTTGAAAGCAGCCTATCGTGCGCATCCACCGACATTACCCTGACCTTCATTCCAAGTTCTCCCCAGAATTTTTTAACCTTATTGAGGGCTTTTGGATTTGTATTTTTTGTTTCCGTCAAAATGCAATACGCCCCTTTAAATAAATTCTTATCCGCAGATTTAATACCTGATCTTTCAGAACCTGCGATAGGGTGACTGCCTACAAAATACAGATCCTTCAGTTTAGTTTTTTCTATACTCTTAACTATATATTTTTTTGTGCTGCCTGCATCAATAAGGATAGCGCCTTTTTTTAAGAAAGGTGCTGTTTGATTAGCTATTTTAGCTATTTTAAAAACAGGCGTTGCAATAATTACAAAGTCTGAATCTTTTACGCCATCTTCCAGATCTAGCGTTGCGAAATCCACTATTTTATTTTTAATAGCTTGATTAATGGTACTTTTTCTTCTTGAAACTCCTATAACTTCTTTCGCCAGCTTCTTTTCTTTTATCGCAAGAGCTAGCGACCCGCCAATCAACCCTAATCCTATAATAGTTATCCTTTTAAACATCGTCTTTCCTATACAACTTTACACTTCTGACATTGTCACAAGTGTAAAGTTGCTGCTATAGTTCTCGGCCGACTGCTTTAGCTACTGCCTTTAATTCCTTCATCATAGCATCAAACCTGTAAGGCACCAAGGACTGTTCCCCGTCAGAACGCGCCTCCTCAGGATTTGGATGAACTTCTATTATCAATCCGTCTGCGCCAGCTGCAATTGCTGCCTTTGCCATTGGCCCAACAAGGTCCCATTTACCAGTTCCATGGCTCGGATCCACAACAACAGGCAGATGGCTCAACTGCTTGATAAGAGGCACTGCGTTCAGGTCCAGAGTAAACCTTGTGGCATCTTCAAATGTCCTTATGCCTCTCTCACATAGTATGCAGTTAAAATTCCCTTCCGAAAGCACATATTCAGCTGACATCAGAAATTCTTTTATAGTGGCTGACATGCCTCTTTTTAAAAGCACGGGCTTTTTGGAAAGTCCTACTTCTTTAAGTAAATTAAAATTCTGCATATTCCGCGCGCCCACCTGAAGGATATCTGCGTATTTTTCAACCATCTTCACATCGCGCGTATCCATTACCTCTGTTACAATTTTCATGCCGGTTTCTTTTTTTACATCTCTTAAGAATTTCAAGCCTTCTTCGCCTAACCCTTGAAAACTATAAGGCGAACTCCTGGGCTTAAACGCCCCTCCTCTTAAAATACCAGCGCCTGATTTTTTTACCTTCTTGGCTACTTCAAGCAACATCTCAAAACTCTCTACAGAGCAAGGCCCTGCCATAATAGTTATCTTTTTACCGCCTATTTTTACACCTTCTACGTCTACAACGCTATCCTCTGGCTTAAATTCTCTGGAAACAAGCCTGTAAGGCTTTAAAATCGGCATTACTTTTTCAACGCCTGGAAAAGCCTCTAATGGCTGCACCCTTAAGATATCTTCTTCGCCTATAACGCCTATTATAGTGCGCTCAATGCCTCTTGAAACCATGGTCTTCAAGCCAAGCTTTTTAACCTTTTCTATTATATGGTCTATCTGTTTCTTTGTCGCATCTGGGCGTAAAACTATAATCATTTTAAAAACCCCCTATAGTATTATTTTCTTGAGCTCCTTAATAAACCTCTTATTCTCTGAGTCTTTTCCAACAGTCACTCTTATAAAGTTTTCCAAGCCCCAGGTTTTCATATTTCTAATAATCACGCCTTTTTTTAAAAGCTTTTCCGTTATCTCTCTTGATTTAGGGCCTATCTCTATTAATATAAAGTTAGTAACGCTCGGCACATACCTAACGCCTATTTCCTTGAATTTAGAATATAAAAACTTCTTGCCTTCCCTTACTGCTTTTTTAGACCTTGTCAGAAAATCCTTGTCTTTTAAAGCCCCTATTGCTCCTATCTGCGCAAGCGAATTCACATTGAAAGGTTCCCTGACAGCCTCCATATATTTTATTATTTCCGGGCTTGATACGCCATACCCAACCCTCAGACCTGCAAGGCCATATGCCTTTGAAAAAGTCCTCGTAACTATCAAGTTATTTTTCCCGAGATAATCAAGGCCATTTGGATAATCCTGCTCTTCAACAAAATCAAAGTATGCCTCGTCTAGGAAAACTATTGTTTCGCTAGGTAGCCCCTTTAAAAAATCCTCAAGTTCATATCTTGCAACATACGTACCGTTCGGATTATCAGGGTTTGCAATAAATACAACTTTCGTATTTTTAGTCACTGCATCCTTTATGGCTTTTAAATCATATTTAAAATAACGCATAGGCACTATCTTTATCTTTGCGCCATGCGCGCTAGAAGCCACTTCATACATAAGAAACGTTGGACTTGCGACAATCACTTCATCACCTTCGTTTACAAATGCCTTCAAAATAAGCCCTATAATCTCGTCGGAACCGTTTCCAAAAATAATCTGCTCTGGCTTTATTTTTAATTTCTTCGCAACCGCTTGCCGCAGATAAAAACAGCCTCCTTCAGGATACCTGTTTATATTGCTCACATATTTCCTGATTGCCCCCACCGCCTTTGGAGAAGGGCCCAATGGATTTTCATTGGAAGCCATCTTAATAACATCACGTAAACCCAATTCTCTTTTTACTTCTTCAATTGGTTTACCTGGCTGGTATGGCTTTACATTTAAAACAGCTTTTCTTGGTAACATCTTTAAACCCCTATTGGATATGACCCTAAAATTTTCAGATACGCAGACTTTTTTTCTAACTCTTCCAAGGCCCTCTTTACATTCGGGCTCTGGCAGTGGCCTAGCATATCTATAAAAAAATAATATTCCCACGCCTTTCTTTTTGAAGGCCTGGATTCTATCTTTGTAAGGCTGACTTTATTTTTCTTAAAAGGCACTAGCATATCGTGTAATGCGCCGACCTTGTCTTTCACAGAACACATAATAGAAGTCCTGTCATTCTTTGTAGGTGCAGGTATTGTATTGCCTATGACAAGAAAACGGGTCACATTATTTGCATTATCCTCTATATTTCTTGCGATTGCCTCCAAATTGTATTTCTCTGCCGCAAGGATACTTGCGATCGCCGCGGCATTCTTCTTATTTGATACAATTTCTGCAGCTTTACTTGTAGAAGAAACTTCAACTAGTTCAGCGCCGTGAAGATTCTCCTCAAGCCATATCCTGCACTGACCAAACACTTCCTGTTTTGAATAAACTTTTTTTATAGACTTTAAATTGCCTCTCGCCAAAAGATTATGAGATATCTCCAGCATTATCTCAGAACATATCTTTAAATCAGAATTTATAAACATGTCCAGCGTATGGCTTATCACGCCTTCTGTAGAATTTTCTATAGGAACAACTCCATAATCTGATCTCTCGGCCTCTATTTCTCTGAATACATCTGTAATGCTGGAACATGAAAAATATGTCATATTACTGCCGAATCTTTTTATCCCCGCCAAATGCGTAAATGTTGCCTCAGGTCCAAGGTATGCTATCTTTACATCCTTTTCCAGGCTAAGAGAGCCTGACATTATTTCTTTGTATACTGCTTTTATTGCCTTATCAGAAAGTGGGCCGCTATTTTTGCTCAACACATTCGAATACACCTCGACCTCTCTATCTGGCACATACACACCCTTCCCGCTATGCTTCTTTAATTTGCCTATATCTTTGGCGAGAGTTGCCCTTTTATTCAATAGCCCGACTATTTCCTTATCAAGGTTGTCTATTTTCCTGCGGAGGTTTACTAAGCTCATTTTGAGCCTCCTCTTTTTTTTGTAAATGTTCTGGTAATTCTATATCTTTCTCTGTAAAATTAAACTCTTCTAATTTTGGGAGCTCGTCAAGGGAATTCAGGCCGAAATACTGCAAAAATTCCTGACTAGTACCGTAAATAATAGGCCTTCCGACTGTTTCTCTTCTGCCCATAATCTTTACGAGATTTTTTTCAATCAGTGTCTTTAATACGCCATCCACATTCACGCCCCTTATTGCCTCTATCTCAGGTTTGGTAGCAGGCTGTTTATATGCTATGATCGCCAGTGTTTCAAGGCTTGGCCCTGAAAGTCTGTCGGCCCCTGCTGTCTTATATAATTTCTTAAGCCATAACACAAGCACAGGATCAGTTACTATTTGGTAACCGCCTGCTATCTCTTTAATCCTTAATGCCCTGCCCTGTGTTTCAAACTCACTAGCCAGCTCGGCTATAACATCCTTTATTTCATTTGCGTCAGGCCCTTCCAGAACGATTTTAATCTCGTTCAAAAATAAAGGTTTATCGCTTACGAAAAGCATTGCCTCTATTATATTTTTTATCTGCGTTCTTTCCATGTTTATACTTCTCGACTCCGCTTCCATGTTACGCTCTCGTGACCGCTCGAAGAATATTTGTAAAACTAGCTAATATTGTTCGAGCGGACATTGCGGCTATACATGCAAGCCTAGTCGAGAACCTATTCTATATTCAATCTGTGTTTTTCGTTACGGACAATCTCTATATCGCTGAAATTTTGTTTCTGTATAACAAGTATCTCTTTTAATCTTATAAGCTCCAGCACTGCCAGAAACGTGGCTATTATCTCAAGCTTGTTTTTGGAATTCTTAAAAAGATCCAAAAGGCTCATCACAGGGGTCTTTACGAGCATGTGCAAAAGATCGTGCACCTTTTGCTCAACAGTAAACTCATCCTTTATTATCTCCTGAAATATCTCTTTCGGGACATCCTTCAACACCCTGGTAAAGGCTGTTATAAGGTCAAATAAACTTGCCTCAAAGAAAACCTCTCCTGGCTCAACCTCAAAAGGGATATCCCTAGTAAACATCTTTTTTCTTTGGCCTTCCAGACCTTGCAGGATCCCTGCAACCTCCTTGAATTTTTTATATTCTACAAGCCTGCGCACAAGCTCTTCCCTTGGATCCTCTTCCTCCTCGGGCAGAAGATCTTTCTCGTCAGGTGGCAGAAGCATCTTGCTTTTTATATGTATCAGGGTTGCGGCGATTACCAGGAACTCGCCTGCGATATTAAGGTCCAGCATGCGCATAAGTTCGATGTATTCCAGGTATTGCTCTGTAATATCCGCTATCGGAATATCATAAATATCTATCTCGTTCTTCTTGATAAGATACAACAATAAATCCAGCGGGCCTTCAAAAACCTCTAATTTTACTTTATATGACATTAAATCATTCCTATTGCTTTTTTAACCTCACTCATTGTTTCAGACACAACCTTACGCGCTTTTACTGCTCCTTCTTCCAGAATCGAGTAAATTTTATCCTTATCTTTTAATAAAGCCTCTCTTTTACGCCTGATATCTGCCAAATAATCAGAAATTATATCGCCTAAATTTTTCTTGCATTCTGTGCAGCCGACTTTTGCATTTGAACAGTAGTCATATACAGCTGGCGCATATTCCTTTTTAAATAAATTATAATATGCCCATACATTGCATTTATCAGGATGACCCTTGTCAAATAATTTTATCCTCTCAGGGTCCGTAAACATTGCAGAGCATTTCTTTTTTATTGTTTCTTCGCTATCCCCTAGCGCAATAAAATTATCATAGGACTTGCTCATCTTTCTTCCGTCTATACCGAGAAGCTTTGGAATTTTAGTAAGAAGCGGCTTTACAGAAGGAAATATATTCCCGCCATACAGGCCGTTAAATTTTGCTGCAATATCATTTGTAAGTTCAATATGCGGGATCTGATCTTTGCCAACAGGAACCGTATCTGCCTTATATATCAATATGTCTGCTGCCTGTAAAACAGGATAACCAAGAAATGCATACGTATGCAATTCTCTTGTTGTGATTTCCCTGAGCTGTTCTTTATACGTAGGGCATCTTTCTAACCATCCAAGAGGAACAAAATTAGAAAACGCCATATATAATTCCAAATGCTCTTTTACATGAGATTGCACAAATACAGTGCTTTTCTCAGGGTCTATGCCGCATGCTATCCAGTCACAAGCGCATTCTATGGTAAACTTTGAAAGCTTCGACGGATCTGCATACTCGCTCATCATTGCATGCCAGTCTGCGACCATAAAGAAAGAATCATACTTATCTTGGAGATTAATCCAATTATCAAGCGCCCCAAATAAATGACCCAGATGCAATGGCCCTGTCGGCCGCATCCCACTTAATATACGACTTTTCATTACTTGTTCAATCTCCTTGCCACTTTTCTGACTTCAACCGCTTCTATCAAATCGCCTTTTTGTATATCCTTGAACCCAAGGCTTATCCCGCACTCAAAACCTTCCTTTGCCTCTTTTAAATCATCCTTAAAATGTTTTAATGAACTCATTTTACCTTTAAAAACAACTTCTTTCTCCCTTATGAGTTTACATACTGCGTCGCGCGGAATCCTGCCTTTTAAAATAAAACAGCCTGCCACAACGCCTATCTTTGAGACATTAAAAACCTGCCTGATCTCTGCCCTGCCTAAAAAAACCTCTTCTATAATAGGCTCCAGCATCCCCTCCATTGCAGCCTGAATCTCATTCACTATCTCATAAATTATACTGTAAATCCTTATCTCAACCTCTTCCTGTTTGGCAAGCGCCTTTGCTTCATTAGTTGTATTAATATGAAAACCTATTATTATAGCGTTTGAAGCAGAGGCCAGCATTACATCAGATTCATTAATATCCCCTACCTGGCCGTGTATAACAGAAAGCTTCACTTCTTCGGTGCTTAATTTTTCAAGAGAATCTTTTATTGCTTCCAGCGACCCCTGCACATCTGCTTTTATAACTATCTTTAATTCCTTCACCTCTCCGACTTTTATTTTATTATACAGCTCTTCAAGAGTAACCTTAGAAGTTTTCCCTGCAAGTTTTTTCCTTTCTGCTTCCATCTGCCTCGTAGCTACAATATCTCTTGCCTTTTTCTCATCAGCTATCACGTAAAATTTTTCTCCTGCCTGCGGAACTCCGGAAAGCCCTAATATCTCAACCGGCTTTGCAGGTCCTGCTTCTATAACTCTTCGGCCTTTATCATCCAGCATTGCCTTTATCCTGCCATAATTAAGGCCTGCCATAACTATATCGCCTATTTTTAAAGTGCCGTTTGAAACAAGAACCGTTGCAATAGGCCCCTTGCCTTTAGAAAGCTCTGCTTCTATAACTATTCCTATAGCAGGTTTATCAGGATTTGCTTTTAATTCCAACAATTCCGCTTCAAGAAGCAGCATCTCCAGTAAACTATCAATCCCCTGGCCTGTTTTTGCAGAAACGCCTACTGTGATAGTCTTTCCTCCCCACTCTTCAGGATTTAGATTATGATCAGCCAATTGTTTTTTGACCTTGTCTAAATTTATATTCTGCTTATCAATTTTATTTATCGCAACTACTATTGTTACGCCTGCAGCCCGAGCGTGGTCTATGGCTTCTATTGTCTGCGGCATTATGCCGTCATCAGCTGCAACCACAAGGACGACTATATCAGTCGCATTTGCGCCTCTTGCGCGCATTGCGGTAAATGCCGCATGGCCTGGCGTATCTAAAAATGTTACGCTCCCTTTAGGAAGCATTACTTCGTACGCGCCTATATGCTGAGTAATCCCGCCTGCTTCTTTATCAACGACCTTTGTCTTTCTTATGGTGTCCAAAAGAGATGTCTTACCATGATCAACATGGCCCATAAATGTAACAATAGGCGCTCTTAGTTTAAGTTTTTTAGGGTCACCTGCTTTATCAAGCTCTGCTAAAAAATATTCCTCAAAACTAGGAGGCTTTTCAATCAAATATCCAAACTCTTCACAAATTAAACGCGCCACTTCTTCATCAAGCGTCTGATTTATTGTAACAAGCACTTTTTTATCCAGAAGTTTCTTCAGAAGGTCTGCTGGTTTTACCTCTAATTTTATTGCAAGCTCTTTAACAATTATTGGAAGATTTATCTTTAATACCTTTTGCTCTGGTTTCGGTTCCTCTTTTATTTCAACTATTTCCTCTTCTTCGATCTTTTTTTCTTCAGCCTTTTTTTCTTCGGCCTTTGGCTCTTTAACCTTTACTATAGGTTCTTTTATCTTTTTTGGCGCCTTTTCTTTTGGTCTTTGGTCTATGGTTTTTGATTTGCGGTCTGCCTTTGGCTTCTCTTTCTTTGGCTTCAATTCTTCTTTTACAAGAAATGCAGTATCATCTTCAAGGGAGCTCATGTGGCCCTTCACATCTATCTTAAGATTATTAAGCTTATCCATGAGCTCTTTGCTTGTAATTCCGAGTTCTTTTGCTAACTGGTGAACGCGTATGCTCATTCTTTACCCTCTTCCTGTTCTTTCTCTTTTGCTTTTTTATCAGCTTCTGCAGCTAGTTCTCGCTCTTTTTCAGCCCTGGCAACTCTATTTTCTTTATTTTTCTTATCCCTTACCTCATGCACCTTATGTTCCATAAGCTCCTTGGCTGATTTAAGAATCTTTTCAGCTGTTTTCTTACCAACGCCCTTAACAGCAGTCAGCTCTTTCAAATCCAGCTTAATAATTTTCCCAACTGTATCATGCCCTGCTTTTTTAAGCTCTTTTTCAGTCTTAGGTCCGATTCCATCAATCTCTATTATCGGAATCTCTTTTACTTCTTCTATTTCGGATTTGCTTCTTATATCTATGTTCCATCCTGTAAGCTTTGCGGCAAGTCTCACGTTCTGGCCTTTTTTGCCTATTGCAAGAGAAAGCTGGTCATCTGCTACTATAACCTCTGCTCTTCTTTCAGCCTCGCTCGTTTTAACCCCGGAAATCTCTGCTGGGCTCAGACTGGCTGATATAAATTCTCCCATATTGACGCTCCAGCGCACAATATCTATTTTTTCTCCCCCTAGTTCCCTTACAATATTTTTAACCCTCTGGCCTCTCATGCCTACGCACGCGCCAACTGGATCAACCTTATCATCCTTGGAATATACAGCTATTTTTGAACGGTCTCCAGCCTCTCTCGATACAGCTTTTATTTCTACAATGCTCTCGTATATCTCAGGCACCTCTAATTCAAAAAGCCTTTTTACAAAACCAGGGTTTGTCCTGGAAAGCAATATCTCAGGCCCTTTTGAAGACTTTTTAACCTCTACTATCAATGCCTTGATTCTATCGCCCTGCCTGTATTCTTCATTAGGAGGGAGCTCTCTTTTAGGCAAAATCCCTTCCGCTCTTCCAAGGTCAACGATTAACATACCTTTTTCAAATCTATGGACAGCGCCTGAACAAAGATCATTTACCTTTTTCTTATATTCCTCAAACAACACATCTCTTTCAGCTTCGCGAATCTTCTGTATAATGACCTGTTTGGCTGTCTGCGCAGAAATTCTGCCAAAATCGCCGGAGACCTCCTTGCCTTCTGCTGTAAGGACTTTAAAATCTCCTGTCTGAGGGTCAAACTCGGCTTTTATGTCCTCAACATGCTTTCCTAGATTTTTACGCGCAGCGCTTATAAGCGCTGATTCTATTGCTCTTATAAGAATCTCTTTCTTAATCCCTTTATCCCGTTCAATACTGTCTAATATCGCCAATAGTTCCTGGTTCATGTTTACTCCTCTTTACAATATGCCTTAACTTTACAAATGGTGCCTGGCACGATTTGTAAAATTACGTTAAAACTCTACTTCCTCCCTTGCCCTCACAATCTTCTCAAACGGTATCTCTATAAGGCCCTTTTTCTTCACATCTATTTTTACTCCCATATCAGACACTTCTTCTAATCTAGCTACGTATTCCTTTTTATCCTGTATCCTTTCGCTCAATGTCACCCTGACAAGTCTTCCAATAGCTCTCTCGTAATCTCTTTTTGTTTTAAACGGCCTGTCAATCCCTGGCGAATCCACTTCAATAACATAACTTTCTTGTATAATATCTCGCTCATCCAGAAACTGGCTTATCCTCTCATTTAGTCTTGTGCAATCTGCAAGTTTAATGCCTCCATCTCTATCCACTAAAAGCCGTAAAACCTGCCTGCCTGCTTCTCTTCTGAAAATAATTTCTACAAGCTCGACCTGTTCTTCCTGTAAAATAGGCTCTATTATTTCCTTAATTTTATCTACCATAAAACAAAAAAAGCGGGCATACTACACCCACTTAAAATCACAATCCCCCTTTCATAGAGATATTTATAATATACTATATCCTATGAAGGCGTGTCAAGAGAAAAATATCTCAAAAAAAATATTGTTTAAACTTATTAATTAAACTCCTGAATCCAAAACCTTTCTATTAATTAAATCACTGGCATTGCCACTTGCCAGGCCCTTAAAGGCGTATCCGAGATTAGTTATTTTATTGCCTTCCACCTTTATCTTGCCCTGTTTAATTAAATATTTATATAATCCTGCTATAAAATTAGAAATGCCAGATTCAAATCTTACCATGCCTGTCTTTTCATCTACCAAACCTTCGTTAAACCTTACTCTCAATACAGGGTCTGTATTCAGGACGCTTTCCAGCAGTTCATCCTTTGGATCAAGCATAAAATCTTTTGAGATAGCTATATTTATATACCCTGATTTGTCGCATATGTCTTTTATGCTGTCCGCTATCTGGCTTAGACTCATGGGTATTTCAGGGACCAGCAATAAAACAGAATCCTTTGTACCCTCTATTACAGTCTTTAAATCATATGGGAGTTTGTCTATATCAGCTTGGTCCTTACTACAGCTGGAGATTATAACATTTGACGGTTCTCTTAGCTCTACAACAGAAGCATACCTATGCGCAAACGTAGAAGCAGCGATTCCATAAAAAGCCTCTCTTATTGCACCTTCCAAAGAAATTTCTCTTTCGGAAGATAATTCAGGAACAGCATTGTATTTAATCTGGTATCCAGAAACGCCCAATACCCCAAGGTCAGCCAAAGATTCATCAGACAACATTATAGATAAGTCCCTTGATTTATAAACGTCTTTCGGCAGCCTTGCCTTAACCGCGCCTTTAATATCCCCGTATTCCCCATCATAAGTCACGGCAAGTCCGCTTTGTTTTGTTTCTATAAGAGATGCTGCTTCTTCCGAGAATTTACCGGCAAGAAAAATATCAAAAATTATCCCTTTATTATCCGGCTGTAGAAAAGCGCCCCTCAACTGATATGTCAGGTCTGTCTTTTCAACTTTTAATCCGCAGAAATGTTCTAATATGCCTTTTACAAATAGAGACGCTCCTGTGAGTTTCGGATTGCCATGTGCATCTCTGTCAGGACTTGTCCTGGACTTCTCCCACATTGTCTTGAGTACAGGATAAGCTTGCAGCAATTGGCTCAATTTAGGATCTGCCTCAGACAATGAAAAACCTTCCGACACAAAGAAATTCCTTATACCGTCGTTAGAGGCGTTTATTATATCGTCTATCATGACAGGTTTTTCCGGAACTATGACAACATGAGAATATGGGCAGCCTTTTGAAAGCTCAAGAGTCAATGATCCAGATTTCCTGCCCATGCATTCGAATACAGCTGCTGTGGTAAGGTCTTTTTCTTTCTCCGGATTAATAGATACCCTGGCAACAGTCTGCCTGCCAGCGATCACTGCGCTCCAGAAACCATGCATGACAGTCATAAAATCATTATCTATGCTCTTAGGGACGCCTACTACGGTTATATCTATCCCTTGTTTTCCAGCCTCATTAGCAATCTGTTCTACATTCTTTAAATGGTCATTCCCTCCGATAAATATAGCGCCAGCTGAAGGTTTAAGTATATCTATAATCTTGGCTATATCCTCTTCTTTTAATTTTTCCCTGCAAGAGCCTAAAACCATACTAGGCAATCCTTTCATGCTGGCCGCTATCTCAGGAGTAAGCTCAACAAAATTATCTTCTAGCTTGTCACCTTTCAATAATCCTTTAAAACCACTTCTGATGCCTATTACCTTATAACCTAGCTTTGTCAGCTTTTCAACTGTATCAGCGACAAAATCATTCAACCCCGCAGTGTCTCCACCTCCCATACCTACAAATATTGTCTTTTTATCTATGGTAAGGTCGCCTCTGTCTCTGCCTGCCTCGAAAAGTAAGAATGGATTTACTAATAATCTTTTGGAATGATTTACCAGTTTAACCAGGCGCTCATTATTATATTTTGTAATATTTGGCGGCCTGAGCAAAAAACTAGACGCACTGGCATTATCACAAAAGATGAGCAAAAAAACAGCAAAATAAAAAAATAATATTATCCTTTTAAACATAATAAATCAAAAAATACCCTGGTAATCTTGCGGTTGAGCTAAGTTGGCAGCTGCTTGTTTTGCAGCTTGCTTAAGCATATCAATATTTTTATTAGAATCGATCATCCTAAGAAAAAGACCAAGGCAATTATCTTTTCCGAGTTCGCTAGCCCTGAGTTCTGTAAGCGCTCTATATGAAGCTTCTGCAAAAAAGTCACGCACCATGTGAGGGCTTATATTATCCAGATAACCCTTAGCAAAACCAACTGCCGGCCTGCCGCTAAGGGGCTTTTCAGAAACAAATGATATGATGAATGGTAAATACTTTTGAGGTTGAGCCAATACCTGCTGATAACTGATATGCTGGTCGCCTGTTCCCTGCATAACCCATTCAATACCCAAAGAAATTAGATAATCTCTCAGATTATAAAATTTATCTCCTTCCAAATAGATAAAAGGCACAAACTTTCTTTCATTTGCTTTGGCAAATTCACTTGCCTTACATATTATATCCCTAATGTTACAAAACAAGTCATGCTCGTTTTGTAACATTGACGGAAAAGGCGCATCTAATCCTTTAATATTAGTTTCTAATTTTCTAACCCTGGCCAATTGTTTTATTCTCTCAAATTCTGCCTCAATTGCGCCTGGATTACTGGCTTCTTTTTCCTGTAAATCTTTTAATCTCTTCTCTAAAAGGCTTTTACCAAGCTCTACATATGGCTGTCGTAAATAAAGATTTTGTTGGACAATTTTTGTAGCAGGATTATCTACATCATTTAAATTAACATCATCTGTAGTATAACCTGCTTGATTAAGAACCCTGACTATTAAAGAGATTCCAACTGTATTTGTCATGCCGTAAAAAGTTGTGAATAGCTCTGCAAAAGCCTCTGCCAAGCCTTGATTATCAAGCTTGCTAAAATCAGGCGCATCTATTTTAAATACATTAAATGAATTCGCAGGTATTCTCGCATTAGACATATTGATTATAAGCCTTTTCGGATTATTTGCATAATGTTTTTTTTGCGCATCCCATTGTGACCCGCTAACAGCTACAAGGTTACTAAAACCATTTTGCCAGATACTTTCATTAAAATTCTGCTCTATGGATTTCCCAAACCAGAAAAATTCATCTGGGATAACAAGCGCTATATCAGTTATACCTTCATCTAAAATTTTATTCCCTATCTTATTACCTGTATGCGTGCCTTCTCGGACTTTAACTATGCCTGTTTTACGTATCTTCCAGTATTTTTCAGTATCCAGGCCATAATAAGCCAGAAATACCATCATATGCAGATCTCCTGTCCATCTGCCGCCCACATTATCAAACATCGCCCCAAAACCAGGCACGTCATCCCCTAAATCTTTATCCAACCCTGAATTATGGATAAAGGCTGAAAGCCTACTCTCTTCAATCCTGTCTGTTGTTTCAAAAAACATGTTGCCAAGAACCTTTGCAAATATATTTTTTACTTGTTCGCGTGAAACTCCCAAAGTTTTAGCTTTATTAAAAATTAAAGTAACTAGACTATCTGTTTTAAATCTACCCATATCCACTTTGAATAGGTCGTTACCTGGCTGTTCTTTACCATCGATAAAATTTACTTCATGCAAAGCATCTAATACTATAACTGCAAATTGTTCTCCATTAATTCCATCTTTTATAGCCTGATGTTTCAGGAGTACATAAAAGATTTCTACAAAAACCATCATAGTTTCATCGGTTGAGCCTGATTTTGAACTTGGGATAACCGCTATCTGGTCCCAGTTTATATTTAGGCCTCTTACAACCTGAGCCATACTGACTTCAAAATCTTTACCTAATTCATACTCACCTGAAATCTTTCCTGTCTCAACATTAATAACTTGAAAAACATCGCTTATACCCTGAAATGGCGTATGCTGGCCACCAATGCCTGTTTTAACAATATATTTTATTGGCTTATCAAGTCTTTTGGCCCGCCTTTTAAAAAACTCTTCCATCTTTCTGACTGTTTCTAAAAATACCTTTTTACCAATCTGTTTTCCATTGGAATCTTCTACGTAATACCCCTGTTCTCCTTCAAAAGCAAATGACCCATTAATAGCCGAACTCTCAGGCACACCATACCCATCCTGCTTATACCCAGCCATAAGAAACCGCTTAGCCATTTCTGCATCTCCATGGCTATTAAGCGCGGTATTTAACTTTTTCGCAATATTATTTATTTGGTTTTCTTCGCTCTTAATCTTATTCTTCATCTTTAAGCCCAAACAACTTTACACTCTTGACAATGTCAGTAGTGTAAAGAAAATGTTCTTCTTAAGCATATCAAAATCAAACTCTGTAGGCAAGCAAAATAAAAAACTCGTCCTGATAATTATCTGGATGCGTTCGTGATTAAGCGTATATCCTCTCTTTTTAAATATCGTTTCTCCATAAATGAGAAAGCATGTCTTCAATCCTAATACCAGGAGGAGTATGCTTCCATGCATCTTCTATGGCGCCTCCTGTAAAAAATTTGGCATTTCTATTCTGCAGTTCTACTGTAAAAAATGTTCTTCTGGTATAGCTGTCTAATGCTTTGCCAAGTGATTCTTCCGTAGCTACAATAATAGCTGCCTTTGCACTGTTAAGCACAACAGATGCCGTAGACCAGTTTGAAGGGCTCTGAAGCGCGCGCATGACTGCAAGCTGTTTATGCGCTGCAGAAGCCATAAATACCTGCAATGGGTAACTGCCATCTGGAAGCTGCCTGGCGCCTCTCGCAAGAATATCGTCTGTGCCCTGGCTTATAGATTCTAAAGGCACATCGCTATAGTGCTGAAATAAAAAATTAAGCTCGTCTACAAAATGCTGTATATTTTTAAAATGATATTTTGGATTATTTGTATAGTTGCAATTTTCCTCCGAGGTCAAGGCTAAAATACCTGCTATAAGTCCATCTACGTCATAAAGAGAGCTATCAGCCATAAATTTTAAGAAAAATGGATGAAAACTCCTTGGTATACAATGGCCTGCGTTTTGAACCTGTATAATAAAAGCTATAAGCGATGCGTGGTCAGGCCTTAACATACTCACATTGGAAAATTCAACTGGTATTTTTGCAAATTCAGGTATCCTTGCTGCGCCGTATTTTGCTAAATCAGTCCCATCTTTAAGCAATGTTTTCCTTACCTGCTTGTCTTTATATAACTCCAGGCCTGTAAGGCTCAGATCTCTCTGGACTCTTTCGTATATATCATTGAATGCGTCATGAGAATTAGATCCTACAGAGTGGGTCTTAATCCATAAACCTGACTGTTGAAAATAAAAATAAAGAACATGATACTTAAAAATAATATCCTAAGTCTTACTGCCCTCATAATAATATCCTCTAGAAATAGCCGTTTTAACGCAAATATTGAAAATATTGTGCTTATTCCAAACCCGCATTGCAATTAAATTGCGACGCGGGTTTGAAAAACTGGCTTAATTTTTTCTAAAAGTTCTTTTACTCTTTCTGCGTCAGCAAGATCTGTACCTTCTTGTTCAGCTGTTGCGCTACCAATAGCAACGCCTTCTAAAAATGCTGCCATATAATCTGGCCTTCCATGCTTATGGCTATCAAGAGTCAAGCGTCTAACAACAGCACCGATCAAAGAATCACCAGAACCTATAGAACTCTTCAATCTTATTTGTGGAGCTGGGATATGAGCTGTTATCAAATTCTCCCCTCTCGAATCAGTCCCTTGATAGACTACAACAGCCCCTAGCTCTTCCATAGATACGATAAAAAATCCTATATTATTTTGCTGGGTTATAGTTAAAACCATTGAAGCTATTTCAGGAATTAGATTTTTTCTTTTTAAATCTGCAAAATTTTTATTAAAATATCTACTAGCAAAACGCGTGAATTCCTCTAAATTCATCTTAATTGCTTCGGGAGATGCCCTTACTAGCGCCTCCATCTCATCTACGTCCATATAAGGTTTACAATCACCTAATACCTTGTAACCCTTTTCTTTAAGCATTTTGATGCAAGGAATATAAAACTTTTCTAGCGCTAAACCGGTAAATGGCTGCCCCGCTATAATAACAAAAACAAATTCGTCATTTTTGACTTTTGGCAATTTACTTAAAGCTTTTATTAGTTCATTGCCTTGCGATTCAGTCAATATAGGATTTGAAGGTCTCATATGGAGTTCTAATGGCTGGCCATCTGGCTCTTTAGGATTAGCAATAAAAGCAAATAAGCTCATCCTGGCTGCTCCGTCTAATAATACTTTTTCTAACGATATGTGCTTCAAGCTTTCTTCCAGTATTTTTGAAAAGATCTCGCCTTGGCTATCATCAGAAAATGCATAAAGATGCACTGAGATATTATCCTCTCCTAAAGTATCCATTACGCGTACAGCATTTGGTCCTGTGCTTCCTGGCCTAACCATATATCTTGACAAAATAAGTTCTCCAGATGAATTCGTATCAAACTCGATACTTAAATCCAATATAGCCGCGCTCTCTAATGCTATTACACGACCAACGCCTGTTTGTTTTTTTCTTGAAATAACGAAACCTTCGTCTCCCCTTTTTTTTGACTCTTTATACATTATTCTAAGAAGTTCTCTAGTGAACTTCAATTTTTTATCATTGTTAAGCTCGAGAAAAGCTTGGTGCATTTGCATTAACATATTATGGTCAAACTTTCCGCTAAAACCAAAAAAAGTCTTGATATAATTTAAGGCCTCTAACGAGGCTGAAGGCGATAACTGTGTATATCCAGATACACTATGTGTTTTTTTTGACGTAGCCGCAGTTCTATTAATAGGCAGCGCCGGTTCAGTTATCAGAAAAGGCCTATCTATAGGATTATCTATTAGTTTTCGTAATAATTCAGGCTTATACCCAAAGTTGTATAAAAAAGCTTCATGAGCTAACCCTGGGTCTAACTGCATGGATTCTAACTCTATTTCGCGAAGCAATGGAAGAGTACCTATGCTTGGTTTAAACCGTATCTCTCGTTCGTAAGTTTCCTTCTTATAATAATATTCGGCTACATATGCCGGCTTCCCTTCCTTATATAATTGTTTCTTGCCTTTGCCATCTGCAGTATGCCGCCACGTAGCCACTATAAGTGGCTTTGTAGATAGAGGATTTATTATACTATATCCATAACCAGGAGGTATTAATACTTTCTGTCCCTCTTTAACTTTTATAAGGCATGGCTCAACTTCCCCTGCAGTCCCTTTTTCAGAAACATCTTTTTGTAAAAGTAGCCATGCTTCATCGCCAAAAACAATCTGTACAACCTCGCACTTTTTAGGATAATGTACGCCTGTAGATATAGGCTTTTCTCCTCTTTCTGTATAAAGACTATGTGAAGGGTAAAGGACAAGAAGGTCATAACTAAGGTTGCTGTTAATAAGACGACCCACATCTTCGACTTTACTAACATTACAATAGCTCCTATAGTGAACTAAACGATAATGGGGGCCATTGGTTGGGTTTGGAGAATAAAACATAGGGTTAACTTTTGCTAATTTTTTTCCAAACCTGAGAAAAAACTTTTTGCTTCTCACGGAATTAATTTTGCCTCTTGTCAATCTAATAGGTAACCCAAGCCTATCCCTTAAATCAATGTCGCCAAGGGTTAATTTATAAGTTATAAATCCCGATGACGAAAAACCAAAATTTAAAGTAGCGATGCGGCCTGTTGTCTCGTCTCTTGAGAAATCCTGTACTAAAACTAAAGCAATCATAGGTGAACTTCTAAGATAATCTAAAGCTAGCCCAAAAAGTTCTTTACCTATACCGCGTTTTCGGTAACCAGGATGTACAGCTATCTCATCTATCTCGCCTATACTAAGACTGTCACGTAATCGCCTAGAAACAGCATATCCTATAATATTGCCATGAGAACGAGCAATAATAACTGTTCCAGGGTCTCTGACTCTTATTATATTAGCAAGCTTATTTCTATATAATTTCACATCAAACTCCTCATTATATCCTGTGATTTCCTCTTTGAAGTACTTGTCACGAAATTCTAAAAGTTCCGTCAGATCATCTTCTCGCGCCTTCTCGATGATAAAGCGCCCTGATTCTTCTGAGATTGCAGTAGACTTGGGCGCAGCATCATTAAGACTTCTGTTATAAGCTGCTATAAGATCAGCGTCTGAAACTAATGGAGGCCTTAAACTATATGCGGTATTTTTAGAATATATATTTTTATTTTCAGAGAAAAAAGGATGGCTAGAAATTCCTATAAAAATAAATATTGAGAGGACTATTAAATAAAATGTTTTACAAACTACTTTTTTTATACCCATAACTATATGCGGGACGTGTCACTTTCTGACACGTCCCGTTTATCTCTTTATCTCAGAGTTTCTTATACTTAATTATAAATTCGAAGCTGCAGCATGGCTACTTTCTAACTTTTCTGCAATCGTAGCGGCTTCTAACGGAACAGATGCTTTATATAACTTACCCTGGCCTGTTATTTCATATTCGCCTAAAATAGCCGGGATAATAACAGTATCTCCTTTTTTCAAGCTTAAAGTCTTTCCTTTGGCTTTAACCTCTACATTGCCTTCTAATACTATGAGTGCATCAGCACTATGAACATCTGAATTCTTGTGCGGGTTGCCTGGAGTAACATTAATGACGCTCAATGCAAATTCTCTCGCAGGTGTATCATACAAAATCTCTGAAGGAGAAACTTGCCTGGCTTTTAATATTTCTGGTTTTCCGCTATTAAAGGTAAGAACTTTTAGAAGCTCCGAGACATCTACGTATTTAGGCGTAAGGCCTCCTCGCAACACATTGTCGGAATTCGCCATACACTCCATACCCACGCCTTCTAAATAAGCATGAAGTCCGCCTGCCCCTAGATACATCGCCTCTCCAGACCTTAAGTGAATAAAATTTAACAAATAAATAGAAAATATTCCTCTATCAATATGACCATCTTTAGTATATTGTTCATCAGCTTTTAATATCCAAAACTCACGATTATCTTTATCGAAAGACTGTTCTTTAAGTCTTTCGATCAAAGATTTAAGTATTTCATCTACTTTTTCCTGAGGCATAATTTCTTCTGACATTATTTTACTATAAAGTTCTTTTATGAGTTCTTTTCTCTTTGTTTCATCTTGGCCTGCAGCATTTAATCTCTGTCTAAAATCTGGCATGATATCATGAAATTCTTCAATATCTTCCAAAAATCCTGCTATTTCTTCCAAAGGCCTGAATCCATTTAAGGCATAAAAATCTTTTACAGCTACTATAAGCTCTGGTTTATGATTTGCGTCCTTGTAATCACGATTAAAAGCTTTGATAGGAATACCTCTGGCATCTTCATCTTTGAAGCCTGCTTCTGCCTGCTTCTTATTCGGATGGGCCTGGATGGAAAGCATTTTCCCTGCAGCCAAAACTTTCAATAGATACGGCAGCTGTTTATTAAATTGCGTTGCTATATCCTTTCCTAATATCTCCTCACTAGCGCCATTTATCAGATCATTCAGATTAATAGCGATTTCCATAACATCTGCTTTAGCCGGTAAGGACGGGTGAGCGCCTATCCAGAGCTCTGCATAGGGTTTTCCATCGCTGTTATCTATCCTGAGAAGAGCTGGTATGAAAGCTGTATTGCCCCGTTCGCCCCAGTCGTAATGTTGGACAGAGCAGTGAATCTTTAACAATACAGGGTTATCCTTAAAAGCCTTTTGAGCAGCCATATGCTTGGAATCAATAGACTCCATAACCGCTTGTTCCATCTGACGCAGAATGCCATCCGGCTCCTTAATCCCTATAAATACAATATTATCTGCTCGTGACTGCGAAGCGTTGGTCTGCGCGTAAATCCTTAACTGCGGCGCATTCCCTGATGGCCGTATATGTACTACATCTCCATTCAAGAACATAATCTTAACTCCGTCAATCCAATTGATCCGCAAGACTCTGTCAAATCCATTTTCTGGCGTAAAAAACTTTTCTAATTCCTGCCGCATATGCTGAAATGTTCCTGCTGTACCAGCGTCAGGTGTTTCAACTGTTCCATCGCCTCGCACAACCTGTATCTGATCACCTGTAAATTCCACTTCTACAATACCGGTTTTTCCAGAAGGAGAAAATTTAGCAATAATCTGTTGACTTGCCTCTCTCGGAAAATTATCAAGCAACCCTGCCTGTGTAAACCGATTAGGCAGTTCATTAAATAACTGCTCCACTGGTACATTACGACCGGCAGCCTGTGTTAAAACAGTCAGTATTGGAAGAAGAGCGTCTCGGGTTGGTAAAGGCTCAAGTCTTTCTCCGTTGACTATTATAGGTGTCTGAAGCAAAAAACCTCCGTTAACTTCCCACGAACAGACCCGTTTTCTGCCTTGAGCTTCAGCCTTTTGCATTGCACGCGCCACATATGGAGAACCAATCTTGGTCTGCTTAATTTCAATACCTGCTCTTTCTAATTCACTCCGCACAATATCATTAGCGCTAATTGGGACCGCTACAAAATCTACACTTAATGCCTTTGCAACCACAAGGCCTAATACATCGCCTCTATAAAATCGCCCTTGAGCATCAATCACAAGCGGACGATCAAAATCACCATCTCCGGATATTATCGCGTCTGGTTTATGTTTTTCCGCTAACTCTCTGAAATACACGAGATTCTCAGGAGTTATATTTTCAGTATCAATCGGAATAAATGCAGCGCTACGGCCTTCACGTATGACTTCTGCTCCTAGTTGTTTTAAGATATTAACAAGTAAATCTCGACCTACTGTTGATTGTTCATACACAACAATCCTCTTCCCTTTTAATGGTTTACCTGGAAAGATGCGTACATATCGCTGCAAATATTCCTCTACTGCCCTATCATTGACAACAGGTAATACTAATCTATCCGGCGCTATTTGACGAAGTTTAAGTGCACCATTTTCATCAAACGGCGACTCACTAGCCAACTCACTATAGATTTTCTCTCGAACCTCTGTCACTGCCGATAAGACATCCTTTTCATCTTCTTTCATCAGTTCTTCGCGAGTCTTTACAAATTTTATGCCGTTCCTGTCATCCGGTATATGACTTCCGGTTACCATAACATGCGCTAAACCACGCGTAAATGCATAATAACTTAGTAGTGGTGTTGGAACATGTCCGAGATATTCTACACTATAACCTGCCTCTTTAATGGCATGTATTACTGCCTGCGTAATTTTATCAGTGCTGCTGCGTAAATCCCCACCAATAACAATAGTGTCATCTCTTTTAATATCACTTCTTTTCTCCAAAAATCTCAAAAACCCCTGCGTATTAATAGTAATCTCCAAATCAGTCATATCTTTAATTTTTGCACGCAACCCACTGGTTCCAAACCCCAGCGGATTTGGTTCATAGGTAAGCTGCTTACGAAGAGTAGTTTCTGAGCTATTCATACGCACTTCTTCAACTACATTTGTAGGCCGCTGCATTACAACGCCAGCAGGAAGTTCTCCTTTTTCAATTGCATCTAAAATCTTAGCCATCCCAGGTTCACTAGCCTTAGCATAAAGGTCTACAAGGTTAATCTGGCCTTCTGCTTTTGGAAGTTTATCTGCATTATACCATTGAATAGGAGGAATTTCCTTACCTTTATAGTCAGGGTTTAAAACCATTGTTATTTTGCCGCCCCTATTTACAAATAAATAAGGCGCAGGGGTATTGTTCGGCCAATCATAAATTGCATCTTTATATGTGCCGTCCGCATATCCTATATCAAAGAAAGAATGCGTACCTTCTCCAACTGGAATTGTTACATGGAAATACCCTGGCAGAGCATAAAATATATCTCCTGGTTTCAGGTATTGAGCCCTATTTTCTACAGGATTTCCTGCGCTATCATATTTTATTTGCAGCGAGATAAATTCACCCTGGCCTACTTGTTGAATATCAAGCTGTGGATTAAAATGCCCTGTGGTTTTTACAATTTCTCCGTCTGGAAATTTTTTAAGCTCTGAACTAAACGCAGTAAAATTTAATGTGCTCCAGCCTTTTGAACTACCCTCTGGAGTTTTGCTAATTTTCTGCCGCGGCGTTGGAACAAGGCCGTGTATCATATTGTAGAGAACCGTCTTTTGTATAGCCAAAAACTCCGCTGACTTCTGCGCTAATTTTCCAATAACGCCTTTTTTCTGTAAATCGCCTACAGTACGCTTACCTGCCTGTTCATAATCCCTGTCAAGGCCTTTTAATTGGGCATCATCTGAATAAGTTAACAAGCCGTTTTGATCTACGCTTACGCCCATAGCCTGCAAACGGTTATTCAGATAACTATATGTTGCTGCAAGAGTTCCTGATTGTAATTTATCTTCTATAGCAATGGCTAAAGCGTGAATAGCAGTATCTATAATTTCAGGCTTATTTGTAGGAAATGAAAGTCTCAACTCATTTTGGCCTCCTAAAAATGCCCAACCCGGCACAAAGCCGACATTCTTACCATTTCTTTCCTTTCTTGTCATTTCAACAAGCAACTCTTCTGCATTAACTTCTTCAGGTAAGGTCAAAAAGATAAAATACCCTCCTGGCCCTTCTGTCCAGGTTGCCCCTTTTGGCATATATTTCTCAAGTGCAGCTATCATTGCAGCCCGCCTTTTTGAATATTCAGCTATCAACACATTCTTGACATGCGCATCAATAAGACCGGTTTCTATGAATCGAGCTGTCAGCACCTGAGTCAAAGAATTAGCGCCGCCTCTTGTCATTTCTTCATGCGTCTTTAATATATCTATTATTTTTTCAGGCGCAATTGTCCAGCCTATCCTCATGCCAGGAGTAAATGTCTTCGAGACTGTGCCAAGATATATAACTATATCTTCGTCTAAGTCTTTGGATAGCTCAAGTAGAGTAGGTATTTCATCTCCTTCATATCTAAGCGCGCCATATGGATTATCTTCAGCAATAAATATACCAAACTCAATTGCTATCTCTATGAGCCTCTTCCTCACTTCAAGGCTCATGACTCTACCTCCTGGATTATCAAATGTTGACATGGCATATATTAGGGATGGAAGCGCTTTTCCGCTATTTTTTCTATCTATCAAATCGCTTCGTAGTTTTTCAAGGCCTTCCAAGCTATTTAAATCATACGGCTTGACCTCGCATCCATAAGGATCTACTGCGCTCATAAGGCCAAGATATGTGGGCCTCTGAGTAATAATCTCCATACTTCTATCTGTCATTCTACTTCTAGCCGAAATAGTCTTAACAAGATAGCCTAAAAGATCAAGGCCTTCCTGTGAACCATCTGTTATAATAACATCCTCTGGCCTGCTATAATGATTTTTTGCTATTATTTTTCTGAGTCTCTCAATACCCTGACTAGGAGAACGGGTTAATGCCTCTCTCCACTCCCCTTCGCCAAATTCCGAGATAAGGTCATCGGTTTCTTGATAAGGAAACAGCTCTATGGCAGGAATTCCCCCTGCTAATGAAATCAACTTCGGGTCAGCCATGAGTTTAAGAATCCGCCTTATCTCTGAAAGCTTAACCTTTTTACCATAATCTGATAAAGCGCTTGCCAACCATTTTGGCAATTCAGGTTCTTTTTCTTCTTTGGTTAACTGGCGAAATTCTAATTTTTGAGGATCATATCTTCTTAATAATTCTTTATAGACAAATACCTGTGCCATTGAATTTGGATGAAGAGTAACAGAGCCTTTAGTAGCCTCAAATTTTATTGCAAGGGCGCTTGGTAAGACAACATAAATAGACCCTATATCAACATCTTTTCCAAAAAGCGGCGAAAGACTGCGAAGCTGAACTACCCTGCTATTCAGCCCTTTTTTATCCATTGACTTTAAACTGCCGCTCTTAGACAAAACAGGTTCTCTGTATCTACCATCTTCTACCAAAAGCAACCCGTATCTCTCAGCTAATTCTAAAAGTTTTATTCTTGCGTCATCAGAAATTGCCTGTTTACCATCCTTTGTTTCAGATAAAACCTGAATAAATTTGACACTAGATGAACGGATTAAGCCAGTTTCAAGAAGTTTGTCTAATTTCTCAACATCCTTAATGTTCGAAAGGTTTAATTCTGCAAACTTTGCTCCGTAAAACTTATAAATCCCCTTATCTTGTTTAGATAGACTTCCTTTTTGGAAAATAACTACATCACCTTCTTCAATAAGAAGCCTTGCTAAAGTATCTTCTGCTTCAGAAATACTATCAAGTATTACAACCTCTGCATCAGGATGAGCATCTATATTCTCTCTTTTAAGTAGAGCTGATAAAAGCTCGATAAGTCTAGGATAGCCCCTTGTTAATCCATATTGAAGCGCCACTGCTGCAAGAGTATCTTTAGTGAGATTGGTGAGAATTTCTGGATCAGCAAAAACCTCATGCGTTAAAGCTGTTATCTTTGCGCTAGCAGGAAGATCTTCGCTGCCACTTCTTATTGCTTGACTTATAGCTAATTCTTCACTTTTAGGGCTTTCCGCAACTGTCTTTGCCATACCAGCTTTAAAATCACCTGCTTTTACTTTTGTTACCTTATCTCTTGTAAGTTTAAAATATGTAGAATACCCTTTCTGAGGGGTAAGCTTTACTATGACTGCGCCTGGTTCTGTAGAAGCTGCTGCTTCTATGCCAGTCAGGTTTTCCAATTTAGCAAGGAGGGCTTTGTTTCTAGCAGCTGCCACAGCTAATTCTGTGCGTATTCTTTGAATTATGTTCTCAAGGGTAACTTCTGCTACTCCCACGGCCCATATCTTTGCAAGGCTAGGAGCTACTTTGGCATTAAACTCTTGCTCCAAACCGCTAAATGCAAGAGGAACTCTCAGGGTCTTTTGGTAGTTTAATAGATTATCTATTATCTTAGAAAGGTCTAATTGTTGTAACAGTTCTTCTATTGGTTTACGCCTGCCTGATAATAAGAAGTGATAGTTTTCTTCATCGATATCAGTCTTGGAATAAGGGGATACGATTATATAGGAATAGCCTTTTTCTCTTAGGAGTTTAGTGATGCCTTTAGTATGAAAGCCTCCATGTATAAGAGTGGCTAGCTTTACATTGCGCTTAGTTATCTCAGATATGGCGTTTGTTACCATTGCGATATCGCGTTCTTTTACTACTTTATAGAAGTCCTCCAGGTCCTGCAGGTGGTTATCTATTAAATCAGGGTTATAGTCTATAAAGGTATTGATAT
>Ga0180009_10001444_pt1 | contig 29175 bp, 25 predicted proteins | sample OS_PC_MetaG_FD_123537 | JGI IMG/M metagenome (GOLD analysis project Ga0180009, IMG submission 123537) | Groundwater microbial communities from the Aspo Hard Rock Laboratory (HRL) deep subsurface site, Sweden - OS_PC_MetaG | ecosystem: Environmental > Aquatic > Deep subsurface > Groundwater... | reverse complement strand
TAAGGTCTTTACGGGGAAATCTGGCGGTTGGCCATGTCCGTTATTCAACTACGGGTTCAAGTACATCAAAAAACATGCAGCCTTTTTTAGTCAACCACAGAAAAGGGCATATTGCCATTGCCCATAACGGAAATCTTATTAATGCCTTAAAACTGCGACGGGAAATGGAGGCAAAGGGTTCGATTTTTCAAACGACTATGGATTCTGAGATCATTGCCCATCTTTTGGCCAAATCCAAGCATACTGATTACAAACAGAAAATTATAGAAGCGTTTTCAGAACTTGAAGGGGCGTATTCGTTAGTGCTATTTTTGAATAATCTATTAATTGGCGCCCGAGACCCCTATGGATGGAGGCCATTGTGCCTGGGTAAATTAGACGGTGCGTTTGTATTGGCCAGTGAAACATGTGCGTTGGATCTTATCCAGGCTAAACACATCCGGGATATTGAGCCCGGCGAGATAGTATTTATTCATAAAGATAGGATTGAATCCATAAAGCCGTTGGCAAAAAAAGATCATGCCTTATGTATTTTTGAATATATATATTTTGCCAGGCCCGATAGTAATATTTTTGAAAATAATGTTTATCTTACCCGTAAACGCCTGGGAAGACAACTCGCCATTGAATGCCCGGTAGATTGCGATTTGGTTATGCCGATTCCGGATTCCGGCAGTTATGCTGCCGTAGGCTTTGCCGAACAATCCCGGATTCCTTTTGAGGTCGGGATGATAAGAAATCATTATATCGGAAGAACGTTTATCCAGCCGTCCCAGTTTATTAGGGATTTCAGGGTAAAGGTTAAGCTTAATCCGATAAAAGATGTGCTTAACCGTAAACGCATAGCTATTATTGAGGATTCTATTGTCCGGGGCACAACTAGCCGGGTGCGGGTAAAGACATTGCGGCAGGCCGGCGCAAAAGAAGTGCATATGCGCATTAGCTGTCCACCGCTTAAATTCCCCTGTTTCTACGGCATAGATTTTCCAACAAAGAAGGAATTGATTGCCTCTAAGTATAGTATAGATAAAATCAGGGATTTTCTTGGCGTAGATAGCCTGCAATATTTAAGTAAAGAGGGAATGCTTAAATGCATGCCCTTGCCAAAAGGGGAATTTTGTACAGCATGTTTTGATGGAAATTATCCTATAAAACCGTGTAAGAAGATGTCCAAAAATATCTTAGAAAGGAATTAAAGATGCCGAAATATATTTTTGTTACAGGTGGCGTGGTATCAAGTCTGGGCAAAGGGATTGCCTCGGCTTCTATCGGCAAGCTTTTAGAATCAAGGGGTCTGAAAGTTACGCTGGTTAAATGCGATCCTTATATCAATGTTGATCCCGGTACGATGAATCCCTATCAACACGGAGAGGTTTATGTTACTGATGACGGCGCGGAGACAGATTTGGATTTAGGCCATTACGAGCGTTTTACGCAGGCAAAGCTTAGCAAAGATAATAATATCACCACGGGAAAAATTTACTTTTCCGTGATATCCAAGGAAAGAAAAGGAGATTACTTAGGGGGTACGGTTCAGATCATCCCTCATATTACAGAAGAAATAAAAAATAGCATAAAAAGGGTTTCCTATGGCCGTAAGATCGATGTGGTTATCGTAGAAATTGGCGGTACCGTAGGCGATATCGAGGGGTTACCGTTTTTAGAGGCAATAAGACAGCTAAGGCTGGAATTAGGAAGGGAATATGCAGTTAATATCCATGTCACACTTGTGCCTTATATAAAGACAGCCGGCGAGATTAAAACAAAGCCGACGCAGCATAGCGTCGGAACACTTCGGGAAATAGGAATTATCCCCGATATTATTCTATGTAGGACAGAAAAACATATTACGAAAGAAGCCAAGGAAAAAATTGGACTTTTCTGTAATGTCGACAGCGAAGCTGTAATCCCGGCCATAGACGTAAAAAGCATCTATGAGGTCCCGGTAAATTTAAAAGACGAAGGCCTCGATCGTCTTATAGTTAAACTGCTTAATTTAAAATGTAAGGACAGGGATTTATCGCAATGGCAAAATATGGTTTTAAACAGATTAAGCGCGCCGGCAAGACAGGTTAAGATTGCCGTGGTGGGAAAATACATCGCGTTACAAGACGCCTATAAGTCAATATACGAAGCATTGGTCCACGGGGCAATAGCCAATAATGCCGAGCTTAATATAATCAGGGTTGACTCAGAAGATATCGAAAAAAACGGAGCGAAAAAATATCTAGACAAGGTCGAGGGAATTCTCATCCCCGGCGGCTTCGGAAACCGGGGGATAGAAGGAAAAATTGAAGCGATTAGATATGCGCGAGAAAATAAAATCCCATTTTTTGGCATATGTTTGGGATTGCATACTGCGGTAATCGAGTTTGCTAGGAACGTATGCAGCCTAAAAAAGGCAAACTCAACGGAATTCAATAAAAAGACAGGATATCCGGTGATCAGCCTTTTAGAAGAACAGAAAAAGATATCGGGCAAAGGCGCAACTATGCGGCTGGGCGCATATGCCTGCACTGTAAAAAAAGATACCCATACCTACCGGGCCTATAAGAAAGTAAAAATTTTTGAAAGACACAGACACCGCTATGAATTTAACAACAAGTACAAAGACATTATGCAAAAAAACGGTTTTGTTTTTGCCGGCATTTATCCCCATAAAAACTTGGTGGAGATAGTGGAATTAAAAAGTCATCCCTGGTTTGTGGCCTGCCAGTTCCATCCGGAATTTAAATCTAAGCCGGATAAGCCCCACCCCTTATTTACCGCTTTTGTGAAGGCATCTTTAGGTAAGGCCTCTTAATCTTAAACAGCAGAAATAAAAGTCTTGAAATTAGCAGGATTAAGTGCTTTAATATTACTGCAATCATACGTTTTAAGTTATCTTAAAAACCTTTAGAAACACTCCTGCAAGGCGAAACAATTGAGTATATATAAAGATTGTATTATTTTTATTCTTGGCTTTCTTATAATTATAAAGAGTGCTGATTTATTCACTAATGCCGCAGAATCAATCGCTGTTTTCTTTAAGATCCCCCGCGTTATTATCGGCCTGACCATTGTAAGCATTGCCACAACCTTCCCGGAGTTTACGGTTTCGGTGATCGCTTCTTTTATGGGGGCCAGCGGTATTGCCGTAGGCAATGTTACAGGATCCTGCCTAGCCAATATAAGTTTAATTTTGGCCATTGCCATATTTGTAGGGGTTTTGCATTTTAATCCGGGAGCGGTTAGAAAAAAAATAATTTTCCTTATCTGCGCTTCGGTGTTTGCCTTGTTTTTAATGTGGGATGGGGCTATTAATCGGGTGGAGGGATTATTCCTTTGCTCTTTATCAATTGCCTTCTTCGGCTACATCGTAGCGCGGGAGATTAAAACTAAAAAAGCGGAAGAAAAACAACCCGGACAGTCAGGGTTAAGCAATCTGATTATAAAAGATATAATTATTTTTATTTTGGCAGCGGCAGGAGTTATTTTATCTGCAAAATGGGCCGTAATCCCTTCTAGTATTAACATTGCGCATTATTTTAAGGTCCCGGAGATTGTCATTGGCATTACCATCGTTGCTGTCGGAACCTCACTGCCGGAGCTGGTTACAGCGATTGTTGCCAGTTTGAAAAAAATGGGCGAATTGGCGCTGGGTAATATAATCGGCGCTAATATTTTAAATATACTTTGGATTTTGGGTTTTTGTGCTGTAGTTAGGCCGTTAAGTATCGATCAACAGACGAAATTTGTTGCCATGCCGTTTGTTATTTTGTTTGCCGTGCTTATTTTTGTATTTACACAGAAAAAGTTTACATTAACAAAAGTAAATGGTTTAGTTTTATTTTTTCTTTACGCCGGCTATATTTTTTATATAATAAAGTTTGCATATAAATGAGGCTATAACTTAGAGAATGAGAGTGAAGCTAAGTTATGCGGTCGAATTTATCCCGTTGAATGAGCAAAAATTATGGCAAATAAATTTTGCTCAAGATATAAAACGGGATCGCTGATGAACAAAAGAGAAAGACAGGTTATTATGTCCCAGCTTGCCTTTGCCCGTAAATACAGGCCTAAGGATTTTGACGAGATAATCGATCAGGAGCATATTGCCACTACCCTTAAAAATGCTATTGCCCAGAACAATCTCACCCATGCCTATCTTTTTTCCGGGCCGCGTGGTATCGGCAAGACTTCCATGGCCCGAATTCTGGCCAAGGCCTTAAACTGTAAAAATGGCCCGACCCAAAAACCCTGCAACAAATGCACCTTTTGCAAAGAGATTACAGAAGGCAGAAGTATGGATGTCTTGGAGATAGACGGCGCTTCTAACCGGGGTATTGACGAAATAAGGACACTGCGTGAGAATGTAAAATTCGTTCCCACCGCAGGCAGATTTAAAGTATATATTATTGATGAAGTGCACATGCTTACCACCGAGGCCTTTAATGCCTTGCTTAAGACGCTGGAAGAGCCTCCGGCACATGTAAAATTCATTTTTGCCACGACCGAACCCCACAAGGTATTGCCGACAATATTATCGCGTTGTCAAAGATTTGATTTTCGCCGGATTGCCACATCAAGCATTGTTTCTAAGCTAAAAAAACTTAGCCACAGCGAGAAGATAAATTTTGAGGAAGAGGCGTTATACGCTATCGCCCGCAGCGCCGACGGCAGTTTGCGTGATGCCGAGGTTGTCCTAGAGCAGATAAATAGTTTTAGCTGCGGCAAGGTAAGATTAAAAGACGTGAATTCAGTGCTGGGGCTTGTATCCTGCGATGTAATTTTCAAGATAACGGAAAAGCTGAATCTAGAAAGCACAAGTGAAAATTTAATGTTGCTGGATGAGCTTATTAAAAGCGGTAAAGAAGCGAGCCAGATTGTGAGTTCTTTGATTGACCATTTTCGTAATATGATGCTTATAAAATCAGGGTGCGGGAAGTTGGTAGAATTACTAAAAGACGATAAAGCCAAATTGAAACAGCAAACTGATAAATTCAGCCTGGCCGATATACTCTATTGCCTTGCGATTTTATCCAATACCCAGGAACGCATAAAACAACAGGGTTTAGGCCGGCTTTTTCTGGAAATGGCCTTGATAAAACTTGCGCAGTACGATACATTCTTGCCCGGCCCAGAACTGTTAGAAAAGTTAAACAATATCGAAGAAAAGTTAAGGAAATTATCAACAGTTTCAACAGCGGGGATTAAGCATACAACGCCGTCAGTAAAAGCAGAGGATACGGTTGCCAAGGCATCATCTAGTGAGGCGCCCAATGACATTATCCCGGAAATAAAAGTGCAGCAGGATTTCATAGAAGACAAGAAACCTTCCGAAGCTGTCTTGACGCAAGAAACAAATGTGCAAACAGAACAAGCAGAAAATGATTTTGACCTTGATCGCCTCTATAAATTCTGGCCGCAGATAATAAAGGCCATTAAGAAAAAGAAAATAAGTTTAGGCATTTATCTTTCCGAAGGCCAGCCGATTAAGATGCATAATAACGTAATCGAAGTGGGGTTCTTAAAAGAATTCGAATTTCACCGGGAGAATCTAGAGCAGCAGGAAAATCTAAAGGAAATCGAGCAGATTACCAGCGATATCATCGGACATAAGATAAGGTTAAAACTTATAAGTTGCGATGAATTGCCGGATAATATAGATTTAATCGATTTGCAGAACGAAGAACAAATCTTAGAAGCGGAAGAATTCTCTGAAGATAATTCAGAAATCCGCGATTTTATTCAATCCGCGGTAGATATTTTTAATGGCCGCATAGTTCAAACCGAAGAATAAATTATGTCTGGGCAGGATTATCCTAAATTTTTGCAAAACCTCATTGAAGAGCTTTCTAAATTGCCAACTATCGGCCCCAAATCTGCCGAACGCATGGCCTTATCTCTTTTGAAGGCCCCTAAACACCGGGCGCAAAGCCTTGCCGAAGCAATCCTAAAGGCGCGCGATCATATAAGAAAATGCAGTATTTGTAACTATTTTGCGGAAAAAGACGTTTGTACAATATGTGACCACAAGGACAGGCGCGATAAGGTTATTTGCGTTGTCGAATATCCGCAGGATGTAATGGCTATAGAACGCACTGGCCGTTATAAAGGACTATATCACGTGCTTTGGGGTAAGCTTTCTCCCTTAGAGGGCATCGGGCCTGGCGATTTACCGTTTAAATCTTTGTTTTCGCGGATAAAACAGGACGGGATAAAAGAAATAATTATTGCTACTAGTTCCAGCCGAGAGGGGGAAACTACAGCTATATATCTTAAGCAGCTGATGTCTCCCCTGGGGGCAAAAATCACCCGTATTGCCCGCGGTATACCAGTGGGTAGCAATATCGGTTATATTGACCAGGCAACCATATCGGAAGCAATTACCGGCCGCCAGGAAGTTATTTCTTGACAATCTTTTATATTGTTGCTAAATTAGGTCTTACGGTAAGTTATTTTTACTTAAAAAGGTTGAAATATCCAAAACTTCAAGTTAATTAATAGTAAATTATAGTGTTAACGTATTATAAAAAAAGGAGTTAAAGATGACGGCAATTGAGGCGATTAAGAAAGGGTTTATTTTGGCAAAGGACTTGATTTCGTTGATGATAATTGTATTGGTTTTTAATTTTGCCAGCGCCATGATCATGCTCGCTGTTATAGGCATAAATCCTACCCAGGAAGAAGTCGCGACAAAAGTGGGCCCGATATTATTTTTATCGGCAGCGATAATGATGGTATGGGTTTTGCTTGAAGGCGGGATATTTTCGTCTATTCATTCACGCTTGAGTTCTAACCAGTTGGGGTTGGAATCTTTTGCCGGCAATTGCTTTAAATTCTTCGGACGTCTGCTTGGCCTAAATTTTCTTAGCGGGGCAATTGTTTTTGTATTATGGATTTTTGGAGCGTTTTTTACGGGATTATTCGTTGCTATGGGCCAAGCCAAGAACCCGTTTTTCAATGCGATCGGCATAATATTTATGGCGATTGCTGTTATCTGTTCGTTTTGTGTTTCTATACCTATGCTTATTGGGCAGTATATCCTTGTTGCAAGCAATGGAAAGATAATGGCGTCTTTAAAAAGAAGCTTTACTTTATTTCGTGCTAATATTGGCCGTATCCTGTTTTTGTTCTTTTTGTTAATACTTATTTTCTTTATGATTTCGTTTCTTACAAATGTTATCGGCATACTTGCTGGAAAGATTCTGCCGGCGGGTTGGATTTTGGGAATTCTAAATACTATAATTACTTCTGTTGTAAATGGAGCATATGGTATTTTTGCCAGTTGCACCATACTTGGTCTGATTTTATCACTTGATACACCGGCAATAAAGCAACAGGCAGAGGGATCGCCTCAGGCATAAAAGTTAATAATAAGAAAGGTAATTCTTTCTATAAATAAAGCTCGAGTTGAAACTTTGCAACTCGAGTAATTTATAAAATGGCAAAGGTCTTAAGCTCATTGAAATTAATAGCTAGTAAAATTTAGCTTCCCCTGTAGCTCAGTCGGTAGAGCAGTTGGCTGTGATAAGATGAATATCTCTAAGCAAAAAAGCAGAGAGGTATTAAAAACGCAGCTTTTCTGAGAAATCAGGATTGAAAAAGCGGGCTAATTCAGGGAAGCCCTTATTTTTTAAGGGTAATCCTGAGCTAAATTCCAGAATAATCTGGATAAATGTGCAGAGACTATACACCCGCCACCGTAACGTTAATGACGACGGTGAAGAGATAGTCCGCTTCCGGTAGTAATATCGGGTTAAGTGTAACCAACTTGTCCGAGGTTCGAGTCCTCGCGGGGGAGCCAATAATTTGTAACTAACTGAAAACAAAGAAGTTATAGCAATAAATACCCAGTTAATTCAACTGGGTATTTTTGTATCTGCTAACGTTTAAAAAGGTTAGGAGGTTGCTGTTTTTAAGCAATATCATCAGTAAACTATCTCAGTTTTTATTAGTTAAAGCTGCAAGCATATTATGCTGATTAATAGTGCTAAATGTCTCAAATATGCCCCGTAGTTAACACTTCCCAGTTTAAGCCTAGTTTGGCATTATTTCGTAAAATCCCCAAGATATATTATCAGCAGAAAAAGCATTAAACTAGGATTTCGGCTTAAATTATCTCTGTTTAATCTCATTTAATGGAAGCTTCAGGAGGCTAAAGCTTGAATTTAAATCGGTGCTGAGGGTTATTTTTTTCGATAATATCTCGAATAGCCTTGATAAAATTCGAAGCGGATTTTAATGCGCCTTTAACTTCTGCTATAGATATGGAAATGCTAACTTCATAGGTGAATAGATTTCTTTTCCTGCGCATTTTATCAAAATGCAAAACTAATTTTTCATATTCTTTTCCTAAAATAATACTGGCAAAATCTACAACAGTCTTATGCTGATACCCATCAATTGGGCGAAACCCCTTAGAGAACATTAATGCTCGGCCGGCATGCAGCATTGCTGTATATGCGGTAGTAAAAGCAATTCCTTCATCTATAGGTATGTTGGCTTGAGCAATTTTGATTTCTTTATATCCTCTTGAAATAAGGTTCTCAATTGCACTAAAATCTGTAGCCTGTTTTTTAATAAGACATTTTTTAGAATAATCTTTTATAAATTTTTCAAAGGTCATTACTTCCTCCTATTAAAAATATTTTTCTGTTTTTTAATACATCCATGATAAATGAATCTTTATCTTTTTTCTTTTGCGCAAAATCTGTAATTGAATAATAACTGTAATTAATTTCTCTTTTTAATTTTTTTTCAAGGGAGTTAATTTTTGAAATAAGATTCGTTTCATTAATTTTACCAATAATAAACAGATCAATATCGCTGGCAGCATTTTCTTCAGTTTTTGCGTAAGAACCATAAATAAATGCTGTTTTAATGCTTTTGAATGATGACAAAAGGGAAGACAGGGTTCCCTGAATCCCTATAGTTTTAAATACAATATTTTTAAGTTCATTATAGAGAGGATATTCTTTATTAATTGAATAATAGGAAAGGTTTCCTTTTTTATTACTGTTAAAGATGCCAGATTTTTGTAAAGATTGTAGTTCTTTGCGTAGCATGGAAACAGGAATATTAAGCATTCGTTCCAGCTCGCGCAGATAATAGCTTTTTTCAGGGTTTGTGAAGTAAAGCCTGAATAAGGCAGATCTTGTTTTAGACTTAAAGATTTTTGTTATGTCCATAATTGTAACCTATTTATATTACAATTGTAACCTATTTGTATTTCAATGTCAAGGTTTTAAAATATTAAACTTTTTGAGTCCATTCCGGGCTCGCGCTATGACTATCTCAGAATCAATGAAAATTTTTATAAATATAACTCTATGTGTTTAAACTAATTATAGAGATTAAGAGATACTACTAGTAGGTAGGTATGAGTCCTCGCGGGGGGAGCCAAACTTGAAGATGCCCCACTAAACGCGGGGCTTTTTCTTTGGGAAATAGGGCCTGAAACTTGGGCTTTTGCGGCCGGGGCGGTGCATTGATCAAAGATTCTTTTTCTTACAGGCATGAATCATATTGGGCAAAACAATTGAAATACAGTTTGAGTTCAAGCTGGAAGCGGAGGGGAGGTAAAATTTATATTGTCTTGAATAGATTTGGGTATTAAAATATAAGTACGAGTGATGTATTGTTTAGAAAATGTTCTATGAGGCTATGACAGGAGGCAGAATGAATAAACGTACGAATAAGAAATCCGCGGTTAGTAAACGTAAAAAGACTAAACCTTCTTCAATCTCTACGGCCGCTAATCAGGATATTGTAGGGCTTCTTACGGCATTGGTCCAGAAGCTTACCTCTTTTGAAGCAAAGATAGATATGATTCTTGGCCGTATCTCATCGCATCCGGCTGCTGTACCTAAGCAGCAGCCACCAACAATCTCTTTAAATAAACAGATTAGGAGAAACAGGCCGATGTACAAAGCGGTCTGCGCAGATTGCGGCAGGGACTGTGAGGTCCCATTCAAACCGAGGCAAGACCGTCAGGTCTATTGCAAGGAGTGCTTTACAAAACGAAGGGCTAAAGGCATATTCAAGCCTCGAGAAGCTGACAAGCCTAAAGAGGAATCGCTGGTAAATATTGCGCCGGCTGAAAAGCCAAAGGCGGTTAAACCAGCGAAATCTCCTAAGAAATCTCCCAAAAAGAAGAAGCCGGCGGTAAAAAAGAAAAAGAAAACTAGCCGGTAAATAGAGAAACTGCGCAATAAAAGTTAGGATAAGTTTTGCGTAGTGGCCGGGTCCGAAGGGCCTGTCCCCATGCTTGTTTCCCTGTAAATTTTACACAAGTAAAATGTAGCACAGGGACAGGTTTGAATATCAAAACTATGGGGGCCTGTCCCCATGCTTGTAAATTTTAATTGCCCAAGGTTCTGCAAAATGACAATGATTTATTAGGCGGCGGGAGTGAAGATGTTAAGGAAAAGACTGTTTTTCTTTATTTATTTTCGAATAATCTGCTTTTATTCTTTTGGGCCGATGATATCCCGGTGAAATTCTATCAGTGACTTGTCATTTGATAGTATGTAGTCCAGAGTGGATTTTATTTTATGTATTGCTTTTGAAATAAAAAGAGCCGCTATTTTTTTCTTTTTATCGCTAGCCAGCGCGCCGATGCACAGCAAATAGCTTATAATTGTATCCGCCGCCATGTCGACCAGGCGCCGGGCATGGTATTCACTGTATGTTGGATCTGCTTTTTCCTGCACGTGAGCAATACTGCTTTCCAGCATTTCCCTTAATTTTTTGGCACCTTCAAATAGTTCAGGGACCGGCCCAAAATCATGATTTTTTTCATAATCTTCTAGCCGTTTGGAAACTGTACCCTTCATGAGGGCGCCTGTAGCTGCGACAACTTGCAGTTGTGTTGTCCCCTCGTAAATACTTGTAATGCGCGCATCCCGGGAAAGCCTTTCCACAGCAAAACTGCGTGTATATCCGACGCCTCCGTGTACCTGCAGGGCATCATAACAGACGCGGTTGGCCATTTCAGTGGCATAACACTTAAGCAAGGAAGTAAAAAGCTGTTCAAAATCTGCGTAACTTCTTAATTCAGTCTTTAAATCCCTCTTTGTTTCCGGATGTATATTAATTCTGTGTTCCAGGCCTTCCTTCATATCAACTATTTGTGCTGCTTCATAAAGCAATGCACGGCCGGCTTCTATATTGACTTTCATGTCTGTAAGCATTTCATACACCGGCGGGAAATTGTCTATAGTCTGATTGAATTGAATACGTTTTGAAGCATATAAACCGGCTTCCCTGTATGCTGCCTCAGCAATACCAACAGCCTGCGCTGAGACGCCAAGCCGGGCACCGCTCATAAGGGCCCATGTATATTTTATCAATCCGCGCTTTCTTTCGCCCAGAAGTTCGGCTTTTGCGTCATTAAATTGAAGTTCGCAGGTAGGGGAGCCGTGTATGCCGAGTTTATCCTCAATACGCCTGAGCTTCATGTCTTTATCCCGTTCATAAATAAAAAGAGAAAGGCCTCTGCCGTCTGATATGTCTTCTTCCGAACGCGCCAGGACCAGAATAATCTTTGCGCAGCCGTTAGTGATGAAACGTTTTACTCCGTTAAGGCGCCAGATACCTTTTTCATCTTGAAAGGCCTTAACCTGTATTGCCTGAAGATCGCTTCCGGCGTCGGGTTCGGTCAGGGCCATCGCACCGAGCACCTCGCCGGAACTGAATCTTGTAAGGTACCGGGACCGCTGATCATCATTGCCGAAATGGTTAATAGTTTCAGCTATTTCCTGTAATCCGAATATGGTCATAAAAGAAGCATCGGCGCGGGAAACAAGCTCGATAGCCATGGCATAAATTGTTTTAGGGAGATTAAGCCCGCCGTATTTTCGTGAAAAAGTAAAACCCAGCAGATTCGCGTCGCTTAACCGCTTAATAATTGCGGTTATCGGGTCAGGATACTTTACTTCTCCGTTTTCAAAGGTTGCACCGATTTTATCAACTTCCTCGGCATAGGGAGAAAGGTATTCACCGGCTATTTCTCCGACAAGATCCAGAACATGGGCGTAATTATCAAGTGCCTCTTCAATGCTGGACGGGGCATCAAGATACTCGTCTTTATCAGCAAAACCGTTTTCCTTTAATTCAATTAGCTTTTTAAGGTCTAAGTTTTTCAAGTAAAATAAAATATCAGGGTTATCCTGGTAGAAGTTTAACATTGCCATTTCAGTTCTCCTTTATAGGCTTTGATCATTTTCGGAATAATTTCATTCAGGTCGCCAACTATACCATAATGCGCAATATTAAAGATCGGGGCATGAGGGTCTGAATTAATCGCTATAATTCTTTTTGATTCAGACATGCCGGCTCGATGCTGTATCTGACCGGATATGCCGCAGGCTATATATAACTTCGGCCTTACCGTGGTACCGGTCTGTCCTACCTGATGATCTTTGTGAAGGATCCCGGAGTCAACGATAGCGCGGGAACATCCGAGTTGACCGCCTAAAGTATGGGCAAGTTCCTTTACAAGGCTAAGTGATTCCGGATTTGCCGCACCCATTCCGGCTGATACTATAATATTCGTTGATTTTAAATCTACCTTTTTTTCCTCATTTACAACTTCCATTACTTCTGTTAAAAAATCAGAATCTTCCAGTTTGTAAACTTCTGGAATAATTTCAGCGGATCTGGATTTATCCGGCGGGCATATTATCATTACGCCCTCCCGGACCGTGGCCATACTGGGGGAACTTTCCGGTGAAACAATGGTGGCAATAATATTACCGCCGAAAGCCGGCCGGATCTGCATGAGGATGTTATCGTAGACTTTATCCATTATTTTATGGCTGCCTATCTGTAGATCGGTGCAGTCCGCGGTTAAACCGCATTTTAATTCTGAAGCTACCCGCGGGGCAACTGAACGGCCGGTTGTTGTTGCCCCGAACAATACGATCTGAGGTTTGTATTTTTTTATAACCTGGGCGATGATTTTCCCGTATGGGAGGGCGGTAAAATGGGCCAGGCGTTTATCTTCAATATAATAAACCTGTTTACAGCCGTAATTACCAAGTGATACGAGTTTATCTTTTATATTATGCCCAACAGCAACTGCAGTAACATCCACGTTAAGCTGGGATGCCAGTCTGGATGCCTTGGATATCAGTTCAATGCTTACACAGGCTATCTTACCGTTGTTTACTTCAGCAAATACTAATATATTGTTTTTACTACTCATATTTTTCTCCATAGGTCATCCGATTATATGTTCTGCCTTAAGTTCGCGGATCAGATTCGAAATGCCTTCTTCGGTCCCGGCTATCTGTTTGGTGCCGGCTGTCGTCAAAACCACATCTTTTATTTTTTTTACTCTGGTTGGCGATCCATTTAAACCGCAAAGTGATTTATCTGCTCCGAGAGACTCAAGGCCCCATATTTTAAAGTGTTCGCTTGCCGGTAGATATTTAGGATGCAGGCCGGTTTCTTCAAAAGGTGCATTTTCTTTCCTGAACACCATGTTTTTAAACGCCAAAAGACGCTTTACGCTAGCCGAACGCGGTTTATTCGCACTGTTTGTAATGGTAAGCAGAACCGGAAGAGCACTCTTTAAGATCTCGTACCCGTTTTCTGTTGAACGTTTTACAGTAATATGATTTTTTGGGCCTTCAGTAATATCCATAATCTGGCAGACAAAGGTTAATTGGTTAATTTTAAGTTTTTCAGCAAGCTGCGGTCCGACCTGGGCGGTATCGCCGTCTATAGCCTGGCGTCCGCAAAAGATCAGATCGTATTTGCCGATTTTGTCAACGGCACATTTAAGCGTAAAAGAGGTAGCCAGGGTATCTGCCCCGGCAAAGGCGCTGTCTGATATGAGAATAACATCATCGGCGCCGCGATAATAACATTCCTTGAGCGTCTCGGTTGCTTTTGGCGGCCCCATGCTGATGACGGTTATATGAGCTCCATATTTAATTTTAATCTTGATTGCTTCTTCGAGCGCATTTAAGTCCTCGGGATTAACAATTGCCGGCAGGGCTTCTCTATTTACTGTACCGTCGGGCTTCATAGCTTGTCCGGTTATTTGCTGTGTATCCGGTACTTGCTTGACTGTTACAATTATTTTAAAGGGCATAAGATCCACCTTTCTCAGAACAAACGGTTAAATTCTCCCGGAAAAACTTAATGGAGCCTTTCGGTCTTTGGGCCGAAGCTTCCTCCCGCTCCTTAAACAATTTCTGCTTCGTCCCCGCATCTTTTGCCCGGGGATTTCCAAGAAGAGGGATTGAAAATCAGGATTGTTCCTGCGTATCAATCCATACGAAAAAATATAACATTTATCTATGGAATAGTCAATTATAAAACGGCACATCAAGGTTTAATACAATGTTTATACTATATTCACATTGACTTGATTCGAACTAACCATTATAATTATATTTAAAATTATACATTATAATAAGTCTATAATGTTTCAAGCCTATAATATCGGGTGTTTTGTTAGCAATGAAGAAAGGCTGGAGTTTGATATTGGAAAGGAAATCTCCCAATAAAACAGTGAACCCCGTTAGAGGACGAAACTTTTTTACCCCATTAGAAAATTCTTTTCTAACGGGGCGAGCGGGTTCCGCTTCCGGCGGCATTAAACCACCGTTACAGGCTAAGTCTTTTCTATCGCCGAATTCCTCGGCGGCTTTCTCTAACGGGGTGAATAGCACAATCAACGAGATGTGGCTTAATTCCGTTGCAGCATATCAGGACAAAAATGCGTTCTGTGCCAGAAATTCCGAGGCGGTTGAATCAGCGGATCACAAAATAGACGAAACAATCACTTATTTTCATATGACTTACTCTCAGATGGAGTCTCTGGTGACTGCTCTGGGCGTGGGGTTGATAGAGATTGGTTTAAAAGAAAAAGACGCGGTCGGGATTATTTCTGAAAACTGTACCAGATGGATGATATGCGATCTGGCTATCCTGGGCAATCGCGCCTATGATGTACCGCGCGGGACAGCGTCAACTATTGAGGAAATAAAATACATCTTAGAGCACAGTGAAGCCGGGATTGCTATACTGGAAAATGAAAACGAGCTGGCCAGAGTCCTTAAAATAAAAAAACAGCTTCCAAAATTAAGATCAATAATAGTGCTAGATGAAGGTTATAAAAATTTAAAAGACGGCCAGGATATATATTCCTTTGATGATTTAATAGAAATAGGCAAGAAGGCATCTAGCCAAAAACAGGAACTTTTTTGTAACCGCCGCCGGCAAACTCTAGCCTCTGATCTGGCCACGCTTATATTTACATCGGGCACTACCGGCACGCCAAAGGGGATACCTCTGTCGCATGGAAATATAATGCATAATGTCGAAGTATTGCCTTTTATGCTGAACCTGAACAGCTTGGATAAGTTTCTTTCTGTATTGCCGATATGGCACATTTTTGAACGTACAGTGGAATATGTGGCTATAAGGATAGGCGCATCAAACTGGTATACAACAAGCCTGACAATTTTAAAAGACCTGGCGGTAGTAAAACCGACTTGGATGGCTTGTGTTCCCCGGATATGGATCTCTGTTTATAATGGCGTTATGAAGAATATACAGCGCCGGGGCAAGGGGAAACTCTTTAAGAAATTTTTCGAGCACAGTTTAAAGGTTATCGCAGCCAGAAGATATAAACAGAGACGTCAGTATGTTCTGTGCGGGGAACAGACGAAAAAAATGAAAGCGTCGTGGATAGACAGCTTATTTCATCGTATAGGCGACTTGCTTATTTACAGTAAGGTCAGGATGAAACTGGGCCCTAATTTTATCGCCGGTATAAGCGGGGGCGGATCACTGCCTGAATATATCGATGATTTTTTTGAAGTAATAGGCGTAAAACTGCTCGATGGTTACGGCCTTACAGAAACTTCGCCGGTATTATGCCTGCGTACCCTTGATAATCTTATGCCCTATACAGTAGGAAAACCGCTGCCGGATACAGGGATTAAAATTGTAGACGACAGCGGAGCGGAAATAAAAAACAGTGAAAAAGGCGTGATCTGGGTTTGCGGCCCGCAGGTTATGAAGGGGTATTATAAGAATCCGGAAGAAACAGAAAAAGTAATGAAAAAAGATACAGAATCCCGAATGTGGTTTAATACCGGAGACTTAGGCCGCAGGACCAAGCACAAAGATATAACAATTCTAGGCAGGGTCAAAGATACGATTGTATTGATATCCGGGGAAAATGTAGAGCCAGTAAAGATCGAAAGGGCCCTGTTAAAGTCCGAATATGTGGACCAGGTAATGGTTTGCGGTCAGGACCAGGAATATTTAACTGCCTTGATTGTGCCTAATGAAAAACTGCTGGAGACAGAATGTAAAAAACTTAAAATTCAGTTTGATAAAGATACGATTCTTAACCTTCTGAAAAATAAGCGGATCAAGGATTTATTTACAGGCATTATAAATAAAAGTATATGCGAATCAACCGGATTTGGGGAAATTGAATTTATTCACAATATAGCTTTTGTTAAGCCCTTTACCCCCAGCGATGATACCCTTACTAACAGCTTGAAGATCAAGCGGCACAAAGTGCAGGAACGTGAACACCAGACGATTAAGAACATGTATCCCAATTACAATGAAAGCGGAAAAGTAAAGAAAGCTTAAAAGATAAAAATAAAAAAGGAAACCCTGTTATGAGCAATATTTTTGAAGAAAACGGTTTTTCATTATTAGATAACAGCTACAAGGACCTTGAGGTATACCGAAAAGAAGATGTTCTTCTGATTACACTTGCGAAGTTTAAAGGCGATAAAAAGGCATTCCGGCAGGCGTCTAACCATCTTGATGCGGGGTTGCTATCGGAACTTTCTGATGTGTTCGATACACTGGCCGGAAAAGATGATGTGTTTTCGGTAATCCTTACCAGCAGTCATAAGGTTGCCTTCAGCCGTGGAGCAAAAATAGAAGTGCTGGCGGAAGCTACTGTCGAGCAAAGCCGTTTATTTATAAAAGAAGCGCAAAAAATAATTTTACAAATCCAGCGTTCTAATAAACCAGTCATCGCGACCATAAACGGGCTGACCTTAGGCGGCGGCCTGGAGTTGGCAATGGCCTGTGACTACCGTTTATCCAGCGACCGGGAGAATGTCGTGTTTGGCCTGCCTGAGGCATCGCTGGGGATAATCCCCGCAATGGGCGGTACGCAGAACCTGGCGCGCCTGGTCGGGAAGGAAAGGGCGCAGGAGATAATAATAAATGCCCGGGCAGATATATTTGCAGAAGCAGCGAAACAATACGGTCTTATTGATAAAATAGTCCCGTCTGAAAAGCTGATTGAAGAGGCCTTTCTTTTTGCTGCAAACCGGGACTTAAAAAAAAGGGACTCTTTAGATCTTAACAAAATAACAGTTTCAGAGCCATCCATACGCCAGAGAATCGAAAATTATCTGGCGACCCAGACGATAGAGATAGTTGCCGGTCAGAAAGCAGCGCCTATGGCTAAAGCCCTACTGACCTTTTTGTTTGAAAAAGCTACGGAGTATACTTATTTAGATGGGTTGAAATATGAGCAGGAAATATTTTGTTATCTGCAGCCGACTTCAGACTGCAAAGAAGGGATAAAAGCGCTGACAGAAGAAAGACCGCCTGTTTTTCAGGGAAAGTAGGCCCCGTTAAAAAAAGTTCTCTAACCGGGCAGACAAGGAGATATTTATGAAGACCATACAAAAAGTATCTGTTGTTGGTGCCGGCATTATGGGCGCCGGCATAGCCAATTCTATTTTTAAATACGGTTTTGAAGTTAAACTTTTTGATCTTGATAAAGATATACTTGAAAAAGCAGTCTCTGATATAAAAAGCAAAGCAAGGCGCAAAATGAATCCGGATAAGATTACTATGGCCGCATCTTTGGAGGAGGCGGTTAAAGACGCGGACCTGATTATTGAAGCGATCATTGAAGATCTGGATATTAAATGTAAATTTTTTAAAGAGTTAAGCGCAATTGCTCCGGCCGACACTGTTTTTGCAAGCAATACATCCTCCTTAAGTATTTCTACAATGGCCAAGGCCTCGGGAAGGCCGGACAGGTTCATCGGGCTTCATTTTTTTAATCCGGCCACAATTATGCGCCTGGTTGAAATTGTCGTCCCGCCAGGATTCTCACCCGGTGTATATGCAGCGGTAAAAGAATTTATTGATAATATAAAAAAAACAGGGGTTAAATGTATCGAGTCTCCGGGATTTATCGCCAACAGAATTCTTATTCCTCTGGTCAATGAAGCGTTCTATGTATTGGATGAGAAGATAAAGGCTTCAAATGCCGCTGCCCTTGATTTGGCGAACGATATTGATTCAGCTTTTTTAAAAGAAGGCATATTGCTCATGGGGCCGTATGATCTGGTGGATATAACCGGGATCGATACGGTATATAAAGTAGCGCAGGTTATATATGAAGGATTTAACCGCAGCCCCCGTTATGTCCCCGCGCCGTTATTAAAAAGCTATGTCGATAAAGGATTCCTGGGACGAAAAAACAAACACGGGGTTTATTATTATGAGAATCAGGCCAACGACCCGGATTTAAATCCCTGTCTTAATGAAAAAGGAGAAAAGATTCAGCGTTTGGAAAATCCGGCCTTTGCCACAATTGAACTTGTTGCCTTAATAGTAAATGAGGCATTCCGGGTTCTTGAAGAAGGGATAGTTGATGATTTTAATGATATAGAGTTATGTATGGAGCTTGGTGCCCGATGGCTCAAAGGCCCGTTTGTACTAGCCAAAAATACCGGGGTTGAGGTAATTCATGCCCAGTTAAAAAGAAAATATGCAGATAGCGGAAATAATCCCCGCTATGAACCCAGCGGGTTGTTTACGGAATTACCTGAGCAGCTGAAAAGTTATTTTGCCGAAGTTTAACTAAATTGTAATTTTACAAAAAAAGGAGGGTGTTATGGGTTTAAATATTGATGAGGTAACAAAAGAAGTCAGGGAGATAGCTGCAGATTTTGTGGGCATAGAACCAGAGGAGCTGGATCTTAATAAAAAACTGCGCATTGAATATGGCATAAGCTCAATTGAAGCATCTGAGCTGATTATGGAGATGGAGGATAAATACAAAATTAAAATTCCTGTCGAGGAAGCAATAAAGATACTTTCTTCTCAGGATGCTATCGATTATTTAATGAAACATGTGCAATAATTTATAGAAATTCCTGTTTACAGCACGGTCAATTTGACTACAGACTTTTCCTGCGCTTTGGTTTGTAAAAGCCTAAGTCTCATTGATAAGTAATATAGAAAATGGATAAACATTACTCGGATAACGATATTGTTATCGTAGAAGCTGCCCGCTCTATTTTAGGCTCGATGACCGGGTCATTAAAAGGTTTTACTGCTGCAGGACTGGGGCAGCATATACTGTCAGGACTTATGTCCCGCCTCGAGCACAGGTCAAAAAACTTTTCAAGGGACCAGGTGCGCCATTTAATCATTGGGCTGTGTGTAGGCTCAGGGATAGGTCAGAATTTACCGCGCCAGATAGCTCAGATGTGCAATATAAATAATATTGAGTCTTCCTTTATAGTCAATGAGATGTGCGGCTCAGGGCTGGAAGCCATTATTCTTGCCGCGCAGGCATTAACGCTTGATGAATACCCGTTATCAATAGCCGGGGGGATAGAAGTTCCGTCTGCTGCCCCATATCTTATTACAAGAGAGCAGGCCATAGAGTGGAAAGATAAGACAGTTGGGCAGATTCAGGAAGCGATGATAAGGGCAGATGTCTGTGATGCCCTATGGTGCAAAATGTATGACGTGCATTCTGTTGTTCACGCCGAAAACACTACCCAAGCATGGGTGAAAGAAAATAATATTGATCCGGAGAAGTTTAAACTGGAAATTGATTAATACGCCGTGATGAGTCATCAGCGGGCATTAAGTGCAATTAACGAAGGAGTGCTTAAAGAGGAAATTACCCCAATACCCGCTGTTTCAGAAAACGATGAATTACCTGCCCAAAGAAAGCTTAAAGTCCTTCAAAGACAAGTCGGGACAAGATACACACCGAAAGGCATGTTTATTTCAAACTATAATTCACCTCCATCTGCCAATGCAGCGGTATTCATGATGATTATGAAATATAAACAAGCTTTCCGTCTTGGATTACAGCCTCTGGCGCGTATTACAGGGTATGCCAGAGCCGGTGTTTGCCCTGAAAAATTTTTACTTGCGCCGATTAAAGCGGTTAAACATTTATTCGAAAAGACACAAACTGTACTACAGGATTATGACTTATTGGAAATAAACCCTGCCTATGGACCGCAAATACTGTTTTGCAAGACAGAATTGGGCCTGGATTTTGACAAGGTAAATATCTATGGAGATTGTATTGCTTATGGACATCCTGTAGGGGCTGCAGGAGCCAGGCTTACGACCACACTTTTATATGCGCTTAAAAAGCGAAAAGCCAGGCGGGGGCTTGTTTCCATATGTCTTGGAGGAGGCAATGCAATCGCGTTAGCCGTAGAAAGGATTGATCAGAATATAGGGTATAGGGAGTAGGGCATAGGGTGTGGGGGTGGTTTATAGCTTACAGCTAGGAAATATTTGGGTAAAAACTTTTAACAATACGGAGTTAAGATGAGTACAAAACTGGAAAACCTGGTGATATGCGATGCAGTCAGAACGCCGTTTAGTCATGGAACCGGACTGAAGAAATATAACGCAATGTATCTTCTTGAACTTGTGATCCGGGCGTTAGTGGAACGGAATGGATTAAAATCAGATAATATCTCAGGGGTTGTAGCCGGCTGTGTGCAGCAGGATACAAGGGCTACTAATATCGCCCGTATTGCCAGCATGAGAGCGGGGCTTTCGGAAAAATTATCTGATTACAGTATTCAGGCAAATTGTAATTCCGGGTTTACCGGACTTTTATCAGCCATCGGCGGTATCGCAGCTGATATCGGGAGCCTGTATATAGTTTCCGGCGCCGAAAGTATGAGTAATTACGGATTCCGGCTCAATGATAAAAGCGGCAAATACGGAAGCGTTTTCGAAATTAACGATCTTCTGAAAGCCAGCGGTGAGGATTTTATAAACAATTTTGATGTGATTGATTGTCTTATTGAGGGGCTGACCGATGACGAGAACTGTATATCCATGATCGAGATTGCAGAAATAATGGCTAATTGTTTTTCCGTATCGCGGCAAGAGCAGGATAAATATACCCTGGATCAGTTGCAAAAGGCGGTAAATGCTGTTAGCGGAGGTTTATTTTCTAACTATATTACTCCGGTTGGGGATATGGAAAAGGATGCTTATCCCCTTAACCGTAAACGGATGTTGAAACACCCGGAACAGATATCCCGGGCCGCAGCTGTTTTTGGCGAGGAAAATCCGGAACTTAATCCGGCCAGGTTTTATGAAAAGCATAGAAAACATTTAGAGAAACTGGGTATAAAAAAGATTACACCTTCGGTTACAATGTATAATTCGTGTATCCCTGGTGACGGCGCAGGGGGATGTATCTTGACAACCGAAGAAAATGCAAAATCCCTCGGTTTAAAGCCGCAGCTGCGTGTAATAAGCTGGGCCGCGATTGGAGTCGATCCGGTTATTATGGGTATCGGACCGGCTGCCTCCACGCATAAACTGTTTGCCGAACCCAGGACCCAAAGGGCCCAGGGGCTTGATATTGATAAACTGGATATAATCGAACTCCATGAGGCATTTGCGTGCCAGGTGTTATCAGTATTAAAAGAGAGCAAGAATAAATATGGTATTAAATGGGATACGGAAAAAATGAATCCTTATGGCGGGTCATTAGCATATACCCATCCTCTGGGCGCGACTAATTTCCGGCTGCTTACTAATATCCTGACCATGTTTGACAAAAATCCTTCGGCTAAATACGCTATGGCGTGCGGTTGCGCTGGCGGCGGCCAGGGGACATCTATTTTGTTCGAACGGTATATATAGAAGGATATATCCTCATATTAGTTCCTGCAATTGTTCTATTAACGCTTGTATATCCAGATTAAATTCTGACTCCAAAGGCAAAATAATGGAACAGGCCATGTCTGCGAAAGTAAATGAGGCGGCCTTATACTGTCCAAATTTTATGAAACTGCTTGTCAAGCAATCCTCAATATAATCAAGTTTCTTAATCTCATAAATATCAAAAGGGGCGGTTTTGCCGGTTTTCAGGACTTTGGAAAGACTTTCTTTAATTGTCCATAACATAGTATATCCTGCAGCTTCAGGAGCCGCTAGCTTTTTAATCATATCCTTCTCTCTAGAAGTGAGCATGGCTGTTATGGTTTTCAGCCGGCCCGGATTAATAGTTTCGATGTCGATAGCCATCGGATGCATTGCCGGATATGCTATTGCTGCGCCCCAATTACCGCTATGGGAGATGCTGATCTGATAGTTCTTAGAATCAGGATATACAACAACAGGATGTTCAAAAACACCAGATTGAATCAAAATAGAACTCAGGGCTTTTGCATCTAACGGTAATGAGAGTGCATACTTTGCGCAGAATTTTCCCAAAAGATAACTTTTTTGGCGCCTTTCAAAGGAAAGTGTCTTGAAATAATCCAGCTCTTCCGGATGCAGAAAAGTCTCTTTGCTGTTCTTTAAGATATCAAATTTGTTACAGGCTAAACACAGGAAAGCCGTAAAACTACGATCAAGCCTTTTTAATGCAACTTTTTCTACAAGGGAATATTGGTTTTTATCGGTCATATTTAATTTATACTATACTATAATAAAAATATGCGCACAACGTTTAATTGTTTACGCGAAGCAAGAAATGGGAGGGATTGAAATTGCACGCTCCGCAGCAATTTCTAGGGGTAAAATTCATCCAATGCGGAGAGCCGAAAATTAAAAGAAAATTTGATCCATTAGAGCCCCTGTTTCTTTTTTTTATGATCTTATGTTTCCAGAACAGCGTGAGAAGTAAAATAAGGATCGCACAGACCTTTTTTAAAGGCATTTAAGCTTTGTACGGATGAATTCACGCGCCAGTCTTTTTCTTTATTCGCGTTAAACCAATAGAAAGCTTCTACTTTCGTATATTCGTTTTTAATACGTTCAAACATATCCAATATCCAGGCGGATTTGTTTCCCGCGAACTGATTATCTTTGGGGGTTGCGATTTCTGAGAGCATTATTCTTTTATCTCCGAAAACTTCCGGATGGTCAACAAAGGCATGGTAGAGAGGATAAAACAGATCGCTAAAATTTTGATCATAAGGCCACCCCGGCAGACCGTCTTCGCCCCAGTTGTAACCATCTATACCCAGCCATTCTACCTTGTCTTGTCCCGGGTAGTATTTTTTTAGGGCATCGAGCCAGGGAGGATAATTCAACGGCGCCCAGACAAATTCCACGTTATTGGCATGCTCATTTTTAAAAATGTTATAGATGTGGTTCCAGGCGGGGACATATTCATCCGGCTTGTCCTGCCAGGGAAACCATCCGGGGATTTCCGGATTATTGTAGTGGATCATTTCATGTGCGAACCGCAGGCGAATAATGTTTTTCCAGTTGCGACAATCACGGGCAAACCGTGATATATAAGCATCGTGCTGCCGGTTGATAATGCTGCGAAGACCATAGGAGTTATCATCGGCTCCGGCCCGCTGCCAAGGTTCCCAGGTAATATGCAGCTTTATCCCGGTGTCATAACCGTCGTGATAAAGGGCCTCCTTTAAAGCAGACACGGGAAAATCTCCGTCGCCCCAGGCCCAGAAAAACAAGACGGAATTAAGATGCCGCTCGATTAGCTGTTCATATCCGCATATTTCCTGCGCGTTCGGCGGACGATGATTGGGGTTGCCGACAAAAGCACCGATTTCACAATATGCTGTTTTCATTGTTTAACCCTTTTTAATTATTGCAAAAAGTCTATACTAAAATTTTAAATCTTTTCATAATATAAAGTCAAGAAAATCCGTATTAAATGGATTCCGGCTTGTATTTTAATTTTTCCTGCGCAAGAGGTGTTTAAAACACCCCGCCTTATTTTTAAAGGCATTGTGATATAATATATGGCGATGGGTTATTTTATTTAAAGGGGAGGAAGTACAGTGAAATATATTTTAGCCATAGACCAGGGGACAACCGGAAGCCGGGCGATATTATACGATAAAAATGCAAAGCAAAAGGCCAGTGCTTATAAAGAATTTACCCAGTATTTTCCAAAACCCGGTTGGGTTGAACATAACCCGCGGCAAATATGGCAAAGTGTTTTAGATTCCGTCCAAAACGTACTTAAGAAAGTACCGAATGCAAAGATTCAGGCGATTGGCATTACCAATCAGCGAGAGACAACTGTAGTTTGGGATAAAACTACTTCCCAGCCGGTTTATAATGCTATTGTCTGGCAGTGCCGCCGGACTTCCAAACGCTGCGATGAATTAAAAAAGAAAAAAAAGGAAGTTGAATTTTTCAAGACAAGAACCGGCCTGCCCATAGATGCTTATTTTTCCGCAACAAAAATAGAATGGATATTAAAAAATGTCAAAGGGGCATTATTAAAGGCAAAACAGGGCAAACTTCTTTTTGGTACAACCGATGCGTGGATATTATGGAAGTTAACCAATGGCGCTGTGCACGCAACTGATTTTACCAATGCTTCCAGGACAATGCTGTTTAATATTAAAACGCTTGATTGGGATGAGAAAATTATTAAAAAGTTCGGCATTCCAAAAACAATGCTGCCTTGTGTTAAAAACTCATCCGGTATTTTCGGCAAAACCGCAGCACATGGCAAGCTGCCTTCAGGTATCCCCATTACCGGTATTGCCGGGGACCAGCAGGCAGCTCTATTCGGCCAGGGGTGTTTTAAACCGGGGACAATGAAAAATACCTATGGCACCGGATGTTTTATGCTGCTTAATACAGGCAAAAAATGTGTCAAATCAAAGCACGGGCTTATTACTACACTGGGCTGTAGTGATTCCGGAAAACCGGTATATGCGCTGGAAGGTGCAATATTTATTGCCGGGGCGGCAATCCAATGGCTGCGCGACGGATTAGGGATCCTGGCAAAATCATGTTTATCGGAAAAGATGGCAAGGTCAGTAAAGGATAATGCCGGGGTTTATTTTGTTCCGGCGCTGGTTGGATTAGGTGCCCCGTATTGGGATCAGGATGCGCGGGGCGGTATATTCGGTATTACCCGCGGGACAAAAAAGGGCCATATCGTAAGGGCGGCACTAGAAGCAATGTGCTATCAGACAAAAGATGTACTTAGCGCCATGCAAAAAGATTCAGGACTTAAGATCTGCAGTTTGCAAGTAGATGGAGGAGCTGTGGTTAATAATTTTCTTTGCCAGTTTCAGGCCGATATCCTGGGAATAAGAGTAATCCGGCCGCAAACAATTGAAATTACTTCCTTGGGGGCGGCGTATCTTGCCGGCCTTGCCGTTGGATTTTGGAAAGATGCAGCCCAGATAAAACAGTATTGGAGAAAGGATAGGGTTTTCGCCCCGAAGATTTCCAAAGCAAAAGCAGATGTCCTTTATAAACAATGGCAGCACGCCGTAGAAAGGACCCTTTCAGAACAGCGATCATTTGATTAAAAAATATTCATTCTTATTTATTAAAAGTTTAGCATATGAAAACATATGATGTGATTGTAATCGGAGCCGGGGTAGTTGGGACTGCAATCGCAAGAGAATTATCCCGCTACAAATTAAATATAGCTGTTCTTGAGAAAGAACAGGAGCTTGCTTTTGGAGTTTCCAAGTCTAACAGCGGAATAATCCATCCGGGCACGCAGAATCCCCCGCATTCATTAAAAGGCAAACTTTGCGTAGCCGGCAACAAACTTATTCGAAAGATTTCAAGGCAATTAGGGGTGGATTTTAAAGAAGTAGGAGAACTGATCGTTGTATTTAAAGAAGAAGATGTGCAACAGCTGCTTAAACTTAAAAGACAAGCCCAGCGGCTTGGCGTGCCGAAATTAAAGATAGTAAAACGCAACTGGCTTAAAGTACACGAACCTAATTTAACGCATGATGCGGTGGCTGCATTATACGCACAGACAGCAGGTATTATCAGCCCCTACCGATTAGTCTACGACATGGCGGAAAACGCCCTGGCCAACGGGGTAGAGATTTTTACCCAGCAAAAGGTTGTCGGGATTATTGCTGGAAAAAACACAAGCCCCGGGCAAGTGTTTGAAATCCAAACATCATCCGATAGATTCAAAACAAATTATATTATAAATGCGGCCGGATTATATGCTGATGAGGTATCCGCTATGGCCGGGGTGAATGATTTCAGCATAAGACCGCGCAAAGGGGAGGAGTTTATTCTCGATAAAAAGAAGGAGCATCTAACCCGCCACCTGCTTTTTCCTCTTCCTTCTGAAACGTCCAAAGGAATACTGGTAATAAAAACAGCCGACGGAAATCCGATGATCGGGCCCACAGCAGAAGATTGTGACGATAAGGAAGACCTCTCAACCTCTGATACTGGTTTTCAAAAAGTGCTAAATGGCGCCCAGCGCATGATCCCGTCCATAAACGAGACAGACATTATTGCTTATTTTGCCGGGTTAAGGCCGGTAGCCGGGGATGATTTTATTATCCGGCATGAAGCGAGTGTGCCGGGGTTTATCAATGTCGCCGGAATTCAGTCGCCGGGATTGACGGCCGCACCGGCAATTGCACTTATGGTTTGTGACCTGCTAAAAAATAATGGTTTATTATTGAAAAAAAAGCGGATATTTTATGCGCACCGTAAAAGGACAGTCCACTTATTTGCTATCCCATTTTCCCGCACGGCAAAACTGATTAAAAAAGATCTCGCTTACGGAGATATTGTCTGCCGCTGTGAAATGGTTTCCGCAAAAGAAATTAAAGATGCTATAGAACGCGGAGCCGAAACGCTGGACGGTATAAAATTTAGAACCAGGGCGCAGGCCGGCAGATGTCATGGCGGTTTTTGTACTACCCGGATTATGAAAATATTATCTAATGCTGCAAATACCCCTTTAACCAAGATAACAAAAAACGGGGCAGGGGCTTGGGTGGTTAAGGAGGACCGGATAGATGCTTAACCGGGGTCTAGTTATTGTCGGAGGAGGGCCGGCCGGCATGGCCGCCGCCATTGCTGCTTATGAGCATGGGGCAGGCGATATTTTGCTTATTGAGCGGGACCAGTATCTGGGCGGCATTCTAAATCAGTGTGTGCACGCAGGATTTGGGCTTAATTATTTTAAAGAAATTCTTACCGGGCCTGAATATGCTGACCGGTTTATCAAAAAAATTAAAAACATCCGGCAGATAGAGATAAGCATGCGGTCTTTAGTTGTGAATCTTTCGAAAGATAAGGTGCTTACTTTTTTAAAACCCGGAAGTTTAAATCAAGTTCAGGCAAAGGCACTGATTATGGCCACTGGTTGCCGGGAAAAAACCCGGGAAATGATACATATCCCGGGCACAAGGCCGGCAGGTATATTTTCAGCCGGGCTTGCTCAAAAGCTTATAAATATTGAAGGATTGCTGCCCGGCAAGAAAGTTGTTATTGTCGGCTCAGGCGATATCGGCCTGATTATGGCCCGGCGTTTTTTCTTAGAAGGAGCAGAGGTAAAAGCAGTTATTGAAATTCAGCCAAAAAGCCAGGGGCTTATCCGCAATCAGGTCCAATGCATCGAAGATTTTGCCATCCCGTTTTTTTGCAGTCATAAGATCCAGAGGATTTATGGCAATAAAAGGGTGGAAAAAGTAAGCGTTGTTCGGGTTGATGAAAATTTTAATGTCGTTGCCGGTTCAGAATTTGATATAGAATGCGATACTGTCTTGGTATCTGCGGGGCTTATACCGGAAAATGAACTTATCGAGATGGCCGGCGTGGCTGTAGATAAAAAAACTAATTGTCCTGTATCCCAAGGATTGAACAAGACACTAGTCCCGGGATTATTTGTCTGCGGTAATTCATTTAAGGTTTATGATCTCGTTGATTCTGTTTCCCGGGACAGCGTTATCGCAGGGCAACTTGCGGCGGAATACCTAAAAGGTTTAAAATGAATAAAAAAATCACATGTATCGAATGCCCTAAAGGATGTGTTTTATCGGTTGATTTGCAAAATGATGAAATAATGTCTATTGGCGGCAATGAATGCCCCAAAGGACAGGAGTATGCATTATCGGAGATAAAAAATCCTTTAAGGATATTTACTTCGTCGGTATTGATTCAGGGCTCATCGTTAAAAATGATTCCGGTAAGGACAGATAAGCCTATCCCTAAACACAAACTTTTTGCGGCCATGGAAGAAGTGAAAAGGATGAGATTTTGCCGCCCGGTCAATGCCGGCGATGTCATTGCGGAAAATTTTTTAGGTTTAGATGTAAACTTAGTCGCTACGAGAAATAGTCTTGGTTAAGTAGTTTATGCGGGATTTCGAAAAAATTATAATTTTAATCAGAACCAGATAGCAGAAAATTTATAAAAATAAGAGAGGATAATATGGTGTTAAAAATAGGTCATCGCGGGGCAGCAGGGTATGAGCCGGAAAATACCCTGCTTTCTTTTGAAAAAGCAATGGAGCTTAACGTTGATTTGGTTGAACTTGATGTTCAGGTATGCAAAAGCGGGCAGCTAGTGGTTATCCATGATCTTAAGGTAGACAGGACAACAAACGGCACCGGATATGTTTGCGAAAAAACATTTGACGAATTAAGAAGTTTAGATGCCGGAAAGAAGCAGATAATTCCTACATTACAGGAAGTGCTTGATCTTATTGATAAAAAGGTAAGAGTGAACATTGAAATAAAGAGTGAAGGCGCAGCCAGGCCCGTATTTAATGTAATTGCGGAATATGTTAAGCAGAAGGGATGGGGCTGGGATGATTTTCTGGTGTCTTCATTTAATCATTATGAGCTTCAGGCATTTAGCCAGTTGACAGCACAGGTCAAGACAGGAACAATAATTGCCGGGATCCCGATTGGATATGCCCAATGCGCAAGCGAAATAAATAGTTATTCCTTGCACCCATCAAAAGAATTTATAAACCAGGCATTAGTTGATGATGCGCATAAAAGAGGATTGAAGGTATATGCGTATACTCTCAATGAGCCGAAAGATATCCAGAAGGCGAAATCATTAGGGGTTGACGGTATTTTTTCTAATTTCCCGGACAGGATTTAAGAAAAAAAGGAAGATAGAAGAAAAGGCAAGGAAAGAATATATTTCACATTATTTTTTTTGGGG
>Ga0180009_10001443_pt1 | contig 29178 bp, 20 predicted proteins | sample OS_PC_MetaG_FD_123537 | JGI IMG/M metagenome (GOLD analysis project Ga0180009, IMG submission 123537) | Groundwater microbial communities from the Aspo Hard Rock Laboratory (HRL) deep subsurface site, Sweden - OS_PC_MetaG | ecosystem: Environmental > Aquatic > Deep subsurface > Groundwater... | reverse complement strand
GACCGCAAGGTCCTTGGCCGGGACGTTGAAGTGGATCACGCGCAGCATCGAGGCCCCGGCGGGCAACCCGGGCACCGTGGCGCGGGCCAGTTCGACGGACGTGCCCTGGACGCCGATCCAGGCCTGGAAGGGAGTCGTGATGTCGACGTTGCCGACGTTGGCGATCCGGACGCGCATGTCCAGGGTGTCCCCCGGGAAGACGGTAGCCGGGGCGGAGAATTCCAGGAAGGCCACGTCGGACACGAGCTGGGGCTCCACGGCCCAGCCGAGGTTCTCGAGGTTGCCGTCGGGGTCGTTGGCCGTGGCCAACCCCAGGGGCGAATCCTGGGTGGGCCCGTTGTCGATCAGGGCCTGACGCGCGGCGGCGACGCCCGCTGCGTCGGTCGGACGACCGTTCTCGGCGATGTACAGCGCGAACAGGCCGGCCGCATGCGGGGCCGCCTGGCTCGTCCCGCTGGCGAGGATGGTGCCGCCGCCCAGACGGGTCGAGTTGATGTCCACGCCGGGCAGGATCAGGTCGATGGCCTGGCCGGGCGAGGTCACCGGATTGTCGATGTAGGAGCTGGCGCTGAAGTTGCTGAAAGTGGCGAAGGAATCGTCGGGCCCGAAGGTCGAGGCCGCCCCCAGTCCGCCGGGTAGCCCGTCGGTGTCCACCAGGGCGCTGATGGTGGCGGCGCCGGGGCAGGCCGCCGGGATGACGTCGTCGGCGGTGCCGATGGTGCCGTCTGCGCCGAAGATGTCCACGCCTTCGTTGCCCGCGGACGCCACGACCACCAGACCGGCGGCGACACAGTTGTTGATCGCGTTGTTCAGGGAATTGTTCCAGCCGACCGCGGCGAAGCTCAGGTTCACCACTTCGATGGTGGTGGACCGGGCCAGGATCCAGTCGAGGCCCAGGATGACGTCGGAGACCAGACCGGTGCCGGCGGCGTTGAGGACCTTGACGCCCCACAGCCGGGCGCCGGGCGCCACGCCGACCACGTCCAGGGTATCGTCCCGGGCGGCGGCGATGCCGGCCACATGCGTACCGTGGCCGTTATCGTCCATGAAATTGGAGAAGGACAGACCGCCCAGGAAGGTCCGACCGCCCGCGATGTTCAGGGCGGGGTGGGACGTGTCCAGGCCGGTGTCCACGATGGCGATGTCCACGTCGACGTTGGTGGGCACGCCGTCGATGGCGGCGAAGGGATTCAGCTCGGTATCGATGCGGTCGACGCCGGTGGGAATCTCCTGGGCGACGGTGCGGACCCACTGGTCCAGCGTCACCTCGAGGACCGAAGGCTCACTGCGCAGGGCCTCGGCCGTCTCGGGGGACATCCGCGCGGGGAAACCCTTGATGGCGTACTGGTAGAACGTGGGGACCGACAGGCCGTACTTGCCGGCGAGGGATCCGGCGAGGGCCGAGGCGTCCACGACGTCAGGCCGGAACTGCACGATGAACCTGTCGGTGATGGGCGTATCGGCCGCCTTGTGGATCCGGCCGAGGTTCTCCTCCGGGGACAACACCTCCGGATCGGGATAGTCCGAGGCGAGGTACCCGATTTCGGGCTGGGTGACCTGTTCCTCGGAACATCCGACGAACAGCAAGAGGAGCAGGGTCACCGTCAGGGCGAACGCGACTCTCAGGTTCATGATCATCTCCTTGGCTCAACGAACGAGACCGGATCGCCGGCATACCGCGAGGGCGGCGACCATGGCCGTGGAAAGCAGATATCCCCCTCATCCGGAACCTTATTATACCATAAATACCAGGACTCGTTCAAGGGACCCCGTGGAATTCCATTCAAATCGGGAAAATTTTAAACCATTTCCTAGCTTTTAGTTACAATTTTTGTCAAAACTTATATTTTTATTCTTATTTCCATGAGTACGACCAATCATTATCAAGAAAACAATGGGGGCGATTGGTCAAGCACATCCCAGTACACGGGGGATGTGCGCTCAATAAGTCAAAAATGGATGAGCCCCCTGGAGGGCTGGGTGCCACTCCAGGGGCGTCCACCACCGGGCTCACTTCACCGCAAGCAGCCTCATGTACCCGCCGAGGTCGCCGCATTCCTCGAACCCCAGGGTCGCCTCGATGACCTGATCCTGCCGGTCCTGGTCCAGCACCCCGCCGGCATTGGCCCGGAACTTCGCGATCAGTTCCTCGTCGCTCAGCGGATTCCGGGGGCTGCCCTTGGCGTGGTCCACGGTCTCGCTGAAGGTGCGGCCGTCATGGGTGGTCAGGGTGGCGATGGCGCGCTTGGTGCCCGGGAACATGGCGTCGATCTCCGGGTTGGCCACGACCTTGATCCTGGGCAGCAAGGCCCGGATGCGCGGATCGAACAGCTTGTCCTGCTCGAAGCTGCCGGGATAGACCCCGCCGTCGGCCGCGGCGGCGGCCAGGCAGTAGGGCAGGCTGTGGTCCGCCGTCTCCTTGGTCTGCGGGTCGTACTTGCTCGGATCGCTCAGGATGTCCGCGCCACGGGTCGTGGTCTGGATGTGGATGGAGGCCAGGTCCTCGGCGACCAGGCCGTTCTTCTTCATGGCCATCAGCACGGCGCTCATGGGCTGGTGGGTGAGCGCCTCGGTGGGGAAGGCCTTGTAGCCGCACTCGGTGATCAGGAACTTCTCCCCCAGGCCGTCCAGCAGGATCTCGGGTTTCAGCTCCACGTTGTAGATCACGTGCTGGAAGCCCTCCTTGCCCTCGATGACCTCCACCGGCCCCTCGTACCCCTCGCGGGCCATCATCGCGGCGAGCACCCCGGCCTGGGTGGCCAGGGGATCGGCGGTGTTCTTCATGTTGGTCAGGTGTCCGGCGACCACCCCTCCCAGGGTGTAGTGGCTGCTGCCGCTGATGCCGGCGGCGGCCACCAGCTGGTCGGCGTCCAGGCCGTAGATGCGGCCGGCCACGAAGGGGCTGACCAGCTGGGTCAGGGTGGCGTGATGCCAGCCGACCTCGCGTACGCCGGGGAAGCAGGCCAGGCACCAGCGCATCTCCAGTTCGTAGGCGATGAGGATGGCGACGAGAGCCTCGCGGCCGTCCCGGCCCAGGGCCTCGGCAGGGGACACCGCGCCGAAGATGATGTCCGAGGGATGGCTGGGATCCTGCTCCCAGTAGATGTCGTTGTAGTCCAGGGCCCTGACCAGCAGGCTGTTCATGAGGGCAGCGTTGGGAGCGTTGGTCCGGTGCCCGCTGCCGATGAGTGTGGCCTCGGGGGTTCCTCCCAGCTTCCCGATGAAGCGGTACATGGCGGCCATGTCCGGATTGTCGACCGCGGCCAGCGCACACCCCACGCTGTCCAGCAGGAACCGTTTGGCCTCTCCGAGGGCCGGAGCGGGAATGTCCTCGTAACGCAGCTTCAGGACGAAATCGGCCATCTGTCGGGTCAAGCTCGGCATCGTCGGTCTCTCCTGGAAGGGGGTTGCAAGAGCAAGGGAAAAGGAAATCGGAGACACTCTAAGCGAAACCGCCCCCGCCGGCTAGCCGTCTCCGAACCGCCGCTCGGTCCAGTGGTCCCGAGGGTCTTCCTCCAGGAACCTGGCCACATCGCCCGCGACCGCAGAAGGCGGCTGGAGCTGCCCTCGGGCTGCGAATTCGACGAAGGCCTGCCGGGACGGGAATGCCTCCGGATCGGCCGCCCGGGCCTCGTCCTGCATGGCGGTGTCCACCAGGCCCGGTTCGAAGCTCAGCACGGCGGCCCGCCGGGGCGACCAGCCCAGGTCCCGGAACTCCGTCGCGGCCGTCATCCCCGCCAGGCGCAAGGCGGCCTTGGTCGCGCTGTAATCCCCCAGCCCGGGGAAGGGCGCCTGGGCCGCCCCGCTGGAGACGTTCACGATGCGGATCCGCGCCTCCCGGGGCGCGCTGCGGATCACCAGCCCCATGAGCGTGATGGGCGCCGTGACGTTGACCGCGAACATGCGTTGCAGGCGCCGCGGATCCAGAATCCCGATCCTCCGGAGCCCTCCGATCACGGCGGCGTTGTTCACCAGTCCGATACGGTCCCGGCCTTCCTCCCGCAGCCAGGGTTCCAGCCGGTCCCCCGCCAGGGCTTCCAGGCCGTCAGCATCTCCCAGGTCGGACTGGATGTGCATGTAACGAGGATGCTCGAAGGCGGCGGGACGGCGGGCGATCCCCAGCACGTCCCAGCTCCGCCCGGCCAGGGCCTGCGCCAGGGCCAGGCCGATTCCCGAGCTGGTTCCCGTGATCAGGACGGCGTTGGCGCTCATGATTGAATCCCTCCTCGCTCGACGACCCGGCAGGTGGGCGGACGGTGTGATCCGCCCCATGGTTGACCTCTAACCAAAAAGTTTTATCCTTTGCAACGAAAAAGATAACCACTTTCATCGCGATAGGAGTCGGTTGCCATGGCCAACCCGGATGCCCGGTCGAATCCCCAGCTCGAACAGATCGAGAACCAGGAGTGGCGGGAGTCCCTGGACTACGTCCTGAAGGAGCATGGGCCCGAGCGCGTCCAGCAGATCCTGCGCCTGCTGCAGACCCGCGCCCAGGAGCACGGGGTGAGCATCCCCTTCACCGCCAACACGCCTTACATCAACACCATCCCCCGGGACAAGCAGCCGGTGTTTCCCGGCAACCGGGAGCTCGAGCGGCGCATCAAGTCCATCATCCGTTGGAACGCCATGGCCATGGTGGTGCGGGCCAACCGGGAGCTGCCGGGCATCGGCGGGCACATCTCGACGTACGCCTCGGCGGCCAACCTGTGGGAGGTCGGGTTCAACCACTTCTGGCGGGGGCGGACCCCGGACTTCCTCGGGGACCAGATCTACTTCCAGGGCCACGCCTCGCCCGGCGTCTACGCCCGCGCCTTCCTGGAGGGACGGCTGACCGAGCAGGATCTGCAGAACTTCCGGCGCGAGCTGGCCCCAGGCGGCGGGCTGTCCAGCTATCCCCATCCCTTCCTGATGCCCGGGTTCTGGGAATTCCCCACGGTGTCCATGGGTCTGGCCGCCATCTCGGCCATCTACCAGGCCCGGTTCAACCACTACCTGGTCGATCGCGGCCTGCGTGCCGCCAGCGGCCGCAAGGTCTGGGCCATGCTGGGCGACGGCGAGATGGACGAACCCGAATCCCTGGGCGCCATCACCCTGGCCAGCCGCGAGAACCTGGACAACCTGATCTTCGTGGTGAACTGCAACCTGCAGCGCCTGGACGGTCCGGTGCGGGGCAACGGCAAGATCATCCAGGAACTCGAGGCCGCCTTCCGCGGCGCCGGCTGGAACGTGATCAAGGTCATCTGGGGCGGCGACTGGGACAACCTGCTGGAGAAGGACGATTCCGGCAAGCTGCTGCAGCGGATGGAGGAGATCCTCGACGGCGAGATGCAGCGGTACACCGTCAGCAGCGGGGCCTTCGTCCGCGAACACTTCTTCGGCAAGCACCCGGAGCTGGCGACCCTGGTGGAGCAGTACAGCGACGAGCAGATCGCCAAGCTGCGCCGCGGGGGCCACGATCCGGTCAAGGTCTACGCGGCCTACAAGGCCGCCGTCGAGCACAAGGGATCGCCCACGGTGATCCTGGCCCAGACCATCAAGGGCTACGGCCTGGGCGAGGCCGGCGAGGGCAAGAACATCACCCATTCCCAGAAGAAGCTGAACGAGGACGAGCTGAAGGAGTTCCGCACGCGGTTCAACATCCCGATCAGCGACGACGAGATCGCCGAGGCCCCGTTCTACAAGCCGGCGGACGACAGCCCCGAGATGGTCTACCTGCGCTCCCGCCGCGAGGAACTGGGCGGTCACCTGCCCATGCGGGTCGACGGCAGCCAGCCCATGGCCTGCCAGACCGAGGAGCTGTTCCGGGAGTACTTCGAGGGCTCGGGCGATCGGGAACTGGCCACGACCATGGCCTACGTCCACCTCCTGGCTAAGTTACTGCGGGACAAGGAAATCGGAAAGCTCATCGTGCCCATCGTGCCCGACGAGGCCCGCACCTTCGGCATGGAATCTCTGTTCCGCCAGGCGGGCATCTACAGCCACGCCGGTCAGCTCTACGAACCGGCCGACAAGGGCAGCCTGCTGTTCTACAACGAGAAAAAGACCGGGGCGATCCTCGAGGAGGGGCTCAGCGAAGCGGGTTCCATGGCCAGCTTCACCGCGGCGGGGACGGCCTACTCCAACAACGGCGTCAACACCATCCCGTTTTATACCTTCTACTCCATGTTCGGGTTCCAGCGGGTGGGCGACATGATCTGGCAGGCCTGCGACGCCCGCGCCCGCGGCTTCCTGGTCGGCGCCACCGCCGGCCGCACCACCCTGGCCGGCGAGGGCCTGCAGCACCAGGATGGACACAGCCACGTGCTGGCCCTCTCCCCCCCTCCCATCAAGGCCTACGACCCGGCGTTCGCCTACGAGCTGGCGGTGATCGTCCACGACGGGATCACGCGCATGTACTGCCACCAGGAGGACTGGATCTACTACCTGACCGTGGGCAACGAGACCTACCGGATGCCGGCCATGCCCAAGCGCTCCGACGTCCGGGAGGGGATCCTGCGCGGGATGTACCGGTTCCAGTCCAGCGGCCTCAAGGGCGCCAAGGCCAAGGCCGCCCCGAAGGCCCACCTGCTGGGCAGCGGGGCCATCATGAACGAGGCGATCAAGGCCGCCGCCATCCTGGAGAAGGATTACGGTGTGGCCGCCGACGTCTGGAGCGTGACCAGCTACAAGGAGCTCTATCGCGACGCCGTCGAGTGCGAGCGGTGGAACCTGCTGAACCCCGGCAAGAAGGCCCGCTCACCCTATCTGACCACGCTGCTGGCCAAGGAGGAGGGCGTGTTCGTGGCGGCTTCGGACTACATGAAGGTCCTGCCGGCGAGCGTGGCCAAGTGGTTCCCCGGGCCGGTCCACTTCCTGGGCACCGACGGTTTCGGGCGCAGCGAGGGCCGCGACCAGCTGCGCGACTTCTTCGAGGTCGATGCGCGCTACATCGCCCTGGCCGCGCTGCAGGAGCTGGCGGCCCAGGGCAAGATCAAGGCCACGGTGGCGGCCAAGGCCATCGAGGATCTGGGGATCGACCCCGGCAAACCCAACCCTTACACGGATTGACCGCCCGGGCCCGGCCGCCTGGGCGGCCCGGGTCCCCGCGGGGAAGGACCAGCATGGCACAGGAAATCCGCGTACCGGAAGTCAGCGACGGCGTCGTCAAGGGCACCGTCATCTCGATTTCAGTGTCCGCCGGCGACAAGGTGGAGGCCGACCAGACCCTCCTGGAGATGGAGACGGACAAGGCCGTGGTGGCCATCCCCTCACCCTTCCAGGGCGTCATCACCGAGGTCAAGGTGGCCGAGGGGGACGAGGTGGAGATCGGGGCGGTCATCATGCTCGGGGATCCCGCCGGTGAGAAGGCCGCCGAGACCGCGTCCGCACCGGACGCCTCCGAGGACGCCTCCGAGGACGCCTCCGAGGACGCACCGAAGGACGCACCGAAGGACGCACCGAAGGATGCACCGGCCCCGGCAGAAGAACCCGCAACCGCGCCTGTGCCCGCGGCGGCTCCGGAAGCCGGCGCAGAACCGGAGTCCCCCACCGCCCCCGCAGTCGATCTGCAGACCGTACGCACGGGGGACCGGGTCGCCCCTGCGGCGCCTTCGATCCGCCGGCTGGCCCGCGATCTGGGCGTGGACATCTACCAGGTGCAGGGCACCGGACCGGGGGGCCGCATCAGCGAGGACGACGTGCGGACCTTCGTCCGCGAGACCATGCAGCGCATCACCGGAGGCGGGCCCGTCCCCGCGGCGACCGGCGAGTTCCCCGGCCTGCACGCGCAACGGCCCCTGCCCGACTTCACCAAGTGGGGTCCCGTGCACCAGGAGCCCCTGTCCAGGGTGCGCCGCATCACGGCCGACGCCATGAGCTACGCCTGGTCCACCATCCCCATGGTCACCCAGGACGACCAGGCCGACATCACCGGCCTGGAAGCCTTCCGCAAGGACTTCAACCGCACCGCCGCCCCGGAGAACAAGCTGACCACGACCGCCATCCTGCTGAAGGTCTGCGCCGCCGCCCTGAAGGCCTTCCCGCAGTTCAACAGCAGCCTGGACCTCGCCCACCAGGAGCTCATCTTCAAGGACTACGTCCACATCGGCGTGGCCGTGGACACGCCCGGAGGCCTGCTCGTGCCGGTGATCCGCGACGCCGACCGCAAGGGGATCGAGACCCTGGCCGTCGAACTGAACGCCCTGGCGGAGCAGACCCGCGAGCGGCGCATCAGCCCCGCCGACATGGAGGGCGGCACGTTCACCATCAGCAACCTCGGCGGGATCGGCGGGACCGCCTTCTCCCCCATCGTCTACGCCCCCCAGGTGGCGATCCTGGGCGTCTCGCGGGCGGCCATGGCCCCGGTGTGGAACGGCTCCGAATTCCGGCCGCGGCTCGTGATGCCCCTGTCGCTGACCTACGATCACCGCGTCATCGACGGGGCGGACGGCGCCCGCTTCCTGCGCTGGATCTGCGAAGCGCTGGAACAGCCCCTGAACCTCGTGATGAAGGGATAGCAGCATGGCAGAGACGAACACCATCCCCGCGAAGGCCGGTCTGGTCGTGATCGGCGCGGGTCCCGGGGGCTACCACGCCGCCTTCAAGGCCGCCGAGCTCGGCCTCGAGGTCACCCTGATCGACCCCGCCGAGAATCCCGGCGGCGTCTGCCTCTACCGCGGCTGCATTCCCAGCAAGGCCCTGCTGCACGTGGCCAAGCTGGTGAACGAGTCCGCCGAATCCGAGGCCATCGGCGTGAAGTTCGCTCCGCCGGAGATCGACGTGGACAGGGTGCGGGCCTGGAAGGACGAGGTGATCGGCAAGCTCACCGGCGGCCTGGGCATGAAGGTCCAGCAGAAGAAGATCACGCACGTGAGGGGCACCGCCCGCCTGACCGGGCCCAGCACCCTGCAGGTGTCCGCAGCCGGAGAACTCCAGGGCGAGATGACCTTCGAGCAGGCCATCATCGCCACCGGTTCCCGTCCCATCATGCTGCCCGGGATCGAGGCGAGCGACCGCATCGTCGATTCCACCGGGGCCCTGGCCCTGCAGGACGTGCCCGGCTCCCTGCTGGTGGTCGGCGGCGGGTACATCGGCCTGGAGCTCGGATCCGTCTATGCCGCCCTGGGCAGCAAGGTGTCGGTCGTCGAGATGACGGGCGGGCTGCTGCCCGGCTGCGACCGCGACCTGGTCTCGGTGCTCAAGCGCCGCCTGGACAAGCAGTTCGAGTCCATCATGCTGTCCACGAAGGTGGCGGCGATCAAGGAGCAGAAGGGCGGCGTCAAGGTCACCCTCGAGGACAAGAAGGGGTCGCAGGAGCGGACCTTCGACCGCGTCCTGATCTCCATCGGACGGCGGCCCAACACGGAGAACCTCGGCCTCGAGGCCGCGGGCATCGAGGTCGACGCCAAGGGCTTCGTCCCCGTGGACGCCCAGCGCCGGACCCGGGTCTCCCACATCTTCGCCGTCGGGGACATCGCCGGCGAACCCATGCTTGCCCACAAGGCCTACGGGGAGGCCGACGTGGCCGCGGAGGCGGCCGCGGGACTCAAGGCCGTCTACGATCCCCGCGCCGTTCCCGCCGTGGTGTTCACCGATCCGGAGGTCGCCTGGTGCGGGCTGACCGAGACCCAGGCCCGCGAGCAGGGCCGCAAGGTCCTGACCGCGAAGCTGCCCTGGCGCGGCAACGGCCGCACCCTGACCCTCGGCCGGGAGGACGGCATCACCAAGGTGATCACCGATCCGGAATCCGACGCGGTGCTCGGGATCGCCGTCGCCGGCCCCGGCGCCGGGGAACTGATCGCCGAGGGCGTGCTGGCGATGGAGATGGCCGCCACCGGCGAGGACCTCCGCAAGACCATCCATCCTCATCCCACGCTCTCGGAGACGGTCTACGAGGCCGCCCGGATGCTGGTCAAGGAGTGACCATGGTCACCGGCGTCCTGGCCAGGCAGTTCCGGTTCACAGCCCACGTCGTGGGGGTGAACCTCGAGGGCATGACCCAGGATCAGGCCCTGGTTCACCCTCCTACCGGCGGCAGCAGCGCCAGCTGGATCCTCGGCCACATCCTGACCGGCCGCAACGGGGTCCACTTCCTGCTCGGCCTGGAACCCGCCCTGTCGCGCGAGGCGGCAGCACCCTACGAACGCGGAAGCGCAAGCGGGGATGCCGGGAATCCCGGCATCCCCCTGGCCGATCTGCTGGCGCTCTTCCACGCTTCCCAGGAGAAGATCGCCGCCGCCATACCCGACCTGGTTCCCGAGCAGCTGGCCAGTGTCGTCGACCTGCCTCCTCCCCTGGGGCGATGTACGGTGGCCGAGGGGCTGGGCCTCCTCCAGTTCCACGAGGCCTACCACGCCGGACAGCTGGGCGTGCTGCGGCGCCTGGCCGGTCTGCCCGGGGCCATCGCCTGACCCTCCGACCCGGTAGCGGATCCGCGAACCGGATTTAGATTGTCCATTCATGAACGGGGATCCGATCCACCCGCCCGGTCCCCCCATCCATTCGAGGTATGCCCATGATGCCGCACGGCAAGCCTGCCGCGCCAGGGATCCTTGCGTGCGCCGTCCTCGCGGCGCTGGCCTGCGCCGGAGGGTGCCGGGATCATCCGGGCCCGACGGCCCCCGGACCCGGGCCCGTCGCCACCCGGGCCTTTTCCCTGCTCGCCCTCGGGGATTCCTACACCGTGGGCGAAGGCGTGCCCGAGTGGGGCGCCTGGCCGCGCCAGCTGGCCGACTCCCTGCTGGTCCGCGGCGACACCCTCGCGGTGACCAGCCTCGCGGCCACCGGCTGGACCACCGGGGACCTCCTTGCAGCGCTCGACCGCACGCCGCCGACGGGGACCCATGATCTCGTCACCGTGATGATCGGGGTCAACAACCAGTTCCAGGACCTGCCGCCGGACGCCTTCGCAGATGATCTGCGGGACATCGTCGGACGCGCCGTCGCCGCGGCGGGCGGTCGCCCTGACCGCGTCATCGTCTTCTCGATCCCCGATTACGGGATCACGCCCATGGGCGAACTCTTCGGCGGTGCGGCGGTCTCCGCGGCCATCGACACGTTCAACGCGGCCGCCTGCCCCGTCGCCCTGGACGGCGGAGCGCACTGGCTGGACATCACCCCCCTGTCCCGGACGGCCGCCGGCCGCAGCGATCTGGTGGCCCGGGACGGACTCCACTTCTCGACGGCCATGTACGGTCTCTGGGTGGAAGACATGCAGGATGACGTGATCGGCATCCTCCACGACAGGAAAGGAATGCTGCCATGACCCCGAGAATCCTCCTGACGGCCGCCGCCTGCATCCTCCTGAACTTCGGAGCCTCCCCCGTCCGGGGAGCCTTCGACGTCGCCCACATCCCCGCCGAACGGTGGGGAACGCCCGATGCGGAGCTGGGCCTGGGTCCGGGGACGGTCGAGGACTTCGAGGACGTCTTCCTGGCCCCGGGCCTCGAGTTCCTGCTGGCCGACCCGTCCGGAGCCTTTTCCGGCGCCCCGGCCACCACCCTGCCGGGCGTCTTCGACCCGGTGGCGGGCGATCCCTGGGGGGACAGCTTCGAGGCGGGGGTCTGGGACGGCAGCCGCGTGCTGGTCAACGCGCCCGGCAACCAGAGCCAGTATTACGGTTCGTCCGACTGGCGTCCGGTCATGTTCCTGGTGCCCGGGGGCGCAGCCTGGCTGGGCATGGCCCTGCAGCAGGTCACCATCAATCACGAACTCGTGGTCAACGGCACGAGCCTGGGCCGGCTCTCGGCCCTGGGCTTTCCCTTGACTCCCCAGCGCAACGGGTTTCTCCTGATCAGCAGCGACGACCCCCGCGACCCCATCGTGAGCGTCTCCCTGGGCGGCCGCGGGGACGCCTTCGTCGTCGACCACCTGGTGTTCGGGGCCAACCCGGCGGTGCCCGCGACGCCCCGCGCCTTCGGCTCCGTCAAGGCCCTGTTCCGCCGCTGAATCCGGGACCCGGCCACGGAAGGACGCTGATCGTGAACGGACCGTTCCCCTCCCTCGTCCTCGATCGCGTCGGGATGGTCTTTCCGGCCGCATCCGGCTCCGCCCGCACGGTGCTGGACGGTGTCGATCTTTCCCTTCACGCCGGCCAGTGCCTGGCCCTGGTCGGCCGCAGCGGCAGCGGCAAGACCACCCTGCTCCACCTGGCGGCCGGCATCGCGGTGCCCACCTCGGGCAGGGTGCTGATCGACGGCGAGGATCTCGGAGGGATGACCGAGAACGCGCGGACCCGGCTGCGCCGCGACCGGATCGGCATCGTCTTCCAGTTCTTCCACCTGCTTCCTCACCTGAACGTGGCCGAGAACGTCGCCCTGCCCGGCTGGATCGACGGGCGGCCGGGCGGCGGCCTGGAGAAGCGGGTCGGGGAGCTGCTCGATCGGGTCGGTCTGGCGGACCGGTCCCGGGATCCGGTGGGACGCCTGTCCGGCGGGGAGATGCAGCGGGTCGCCCTCTGTAGGGCCCTGCTGAACAAGCCCTCCCTTCTGCTGGCCGACGAGCCCACCGGCAGCCTGGACGACCGCACCGGACAGGTCATCCTGGACCTCCTGCTGGAAATGGCCGAGGCGGAACGGTGCGCCCTGTTGCTCGTGACCCACAGCCTGACCGTGGCCGCGCGCGCCGAGCGCATCTTCGAGCTCCATGACGGCCGGCTGCGGCAGGACCCGGGCGTCCCCTCATGATCCGGGTGCTCGGTCACGGTCTGCTGGGTCTCGTCCGCGAAGGACGGACCCTGCTGCTGCTGACGGTGGTGGGCGTCAGCCTGGGCGTCGGTTCGGTCGTCGCCATCCAGACCCTCAACCAGGGGGCCCTTCAGGCCTTCGGAGGCAGCGTCCGGGCCGTCAGCGGTCAGGCCGACCTGACCGTCCTGGGCACCGTCCCCACCATCGACCCGGCGTTGCTGCCCCGGGTCCTGGCCGATCCGGCGGTCAGGGACGCCTGGCCACTTTGCCGCCTCGACGCCGCCCTGGCCGACGGCTCGGGCGACCTCATCCAGATCGTGGGCTTCGACGTCTTCGCCCCCGTCCGCTACCCCTTGACCCGGCAGCTGGACGAAACGGGCTCCGCCGCCGATCCCGGGGACCTCGTGGCCGCGGCCATGGCCGTTCCCGGCTGGTGCGCCGTCACCCCCCATCTCGCGGCAAGTCACGGCTGGGCCGTCGGCGATACCGTCCCCGTCAGCAGCGGCAGCCGCCTGGCCCGGCTGGTCATCGGCGCCCTGGTCGACTTCCAGCGCTACGAACCCCTGGCTCCGGTGAACATCGCCGTGATGGACGTCGCCCAGGCCCAGGCCCTGCTCGCCCGGCCCGACGCCATCCACCAGATCGACATCGTCCTGGCCGGGGACGAGGACCCAGGGACTGCCGCCGCCAGGCTCCAGCGGAACCTCGGACCCGGCGTGCGGGTCCTGACTCCCGAGCAGCGGGCCGAGGACGCCGCCGGGCTGCTGGCTGCCTTCCGGTTGAACCTGACCGCCCTGAGCCTGATCAGCGTGTTCGTGGGCCTGTTCCTCGTCCTGGCCAGCGTCCAGGCGAGCCTGGTCCGCAGGCGGAGGGAATTCGGGGTCCTGCGAGTCCTGGGGATGCAACCCCGCCAGGTCCTCGTCCTGATCCTGGCCGAGGCCGGGGTGCTGGGCCTGCTGGGGGTCGCCATCGGCATCCCCACCGGATTCCGGATCGCCCTGTGGAACGTGGAGACGGTGAGCGCCACCCTGACCAGCATCTACGTCCTGGAGGAGATCTCGCGCCTGGTCCTCACCCCCACGGTCATCATCATCGGGACGGCCGTCGGGCTGGGCGGCGCGCTCTGCGGGGCGGTCCTGCCCGCGCTCGACATGTCGCGCCGCGGGGTGGTCGAACTGCTCTCGCCGCTGACCATGCACGAGGGAGCGCGGCGCACTGCGGTCCCGCTCGCCCTGCTCGCCGTCGCGGCGATGACTGCGGGCCTGCTCTGGTTCGTGGCCGCCGGCGGGGGCAACCGTTACGCCGGCTTCATCCTCGGCTTCGTCATGCTGATCGGCTTGCCGCTCCTGGTTCCGGGCGTGATCCGGGCGGCGGGAGCCCCCCTGCGCCCCCGCGGCCTGGGCTGGGTCCTCAGCCTGCGCAACCTGACCATCCGCCTGCGCACGAGCAGCTTCGCGGTGGCGGCCCTGGCGGTGACCATCAGCATGATGGTCGGGATCACCCTGCTGGTCGGCAGCTTCCGCCAGACGCTGGTCACCTGGCTCGACGTGACCATCCGGGCCGACGTCTACGTCTCCACCGAGTCCTGGATCCGCGCCGGCAACGAGGCGTTCCTCGACGCGGAACTGCTGACCGCGCTGGGCGGCAGACCCGACGTCCAGGCCGTGGAGACGCAGCGCCGCCTGCGCGTGAGCACCGCCGACGGCCGCCACCGGGTCTGGCTCAGCGGCATCGCCTTCTCGGCGGTCCCCGGCGTCACCCTGGCCTCCCGGCTTCCCCTTTACGCGGGCGACCCCGAGGCGGTGGCCGGACGGCTGCTCGCCTCCGAGGCCGTGGTCATCGGGGAGCCCCTGGCCCGCAAGGCCGGGCTGGGACCCGGGGACGACCTGGTCCTGGCCGGTCCCGACGGACCGGTGTCCCTGCCCATCGCAGGGGTGGCCTTCGACTACACCAGCGAAGCCGGCACGGCGTTCACCACCCTGGAGACCTTCGGACGCCACTTCCGGTCCGACCAGCCCAACAACGCCGCGCTGTTCCTGCAGCCCGGCGCCGATCCCGACGCCGTGGTCGCCGAGCTCCAGCGGACCCATCGGGGGCGCCCCCTGGTCTTCCGCAGCAACGCCACCCTGCGCCGGGAAGTCCTGGCCATCTTCGACCAGACGTTCGCGGTCACGCGCACGCTGCAGACCATGGCGCTGTTCATCGCCGCCTGCGGCCTGGCCCTCGCCCAGCTCATCCAGGTCCGGGAGCGCGCCGGGGAGCTCGCCCTGTTCCGCGCCCTCGGGGCGACCCGCGCCCAGATCTCACGGATGTTCCTGGGCGAAGGCCTCGCCATGGCCGGTCTGGGGCTGGCGTTGGGGCTCGGCGGCGGCGCCGGCCTGGCCGCCCTGCTCATCCTGGTCATCAACCGCGAATGGTTCGGCTGGACGATCCGGCCGGACGTGCCCCTCGGCGCCCTCGCCCTGGAGGTCGCCGTCATCCTCGGCGCGGCCCTTGCCGCCGGCATCTACCCGGCCTGGAAGTCGGGGCTGTCCAGCCCCGCCCAGCTGAGCCGGGACGACCTGTGAGGAACCCCATGGCACGGTGGACCTGGCTGATCCTGATCGCTGCGCTGGCCCTTCCCTGCGGGGCGGGATCCGACCCCGGCTGGCGCCGGGCCGCTCCGGGTTACCGGTGGGAATGGCCCCGCGACCACTACGCCCATCCGGAATTCAAGACCGAGTGGTGGTACTTCACCGGGCATCTGGAACCGGAGGACGACGCGGGAATCCCGGGCGACACCCTCGGCTTCCAGCTGACGTTCTTCCGGCTGGGCATGGTGCCCCCGGGAACCGGAACGCCCGAGGCCGGTCTGGCGGCACGCGGCGGCATCATGGCTCACGCCGCGATCAGCGATGCGACCGCCGGGGATCACCTCTTCAGCGAGGTCCTGTGGCGGGCGACCCCGCTGCTGGGCGGGTTCGGCGCTCCCGGCGACACCGTCATCGCCTGGTGCCGCGGACCAGGGGGCACGGCGGACCTCTGGTCCCTCGGGTTCGACGGGCAGACGTTCGCCCTGCGGGCGTCCGATGAACGCCGGGGCCTGGCCTTCGACCTGAGGTGCCGGCCGGTCAAGCCCGTGGTCCTGCACGGCGACCAGGGGTTCAGCGCCAAGAACGCCGCCGGCACCGCCGGCAGCCTGTACGCCGCCCTCACCCGCCTGGAGGTCAGCGGATCGGTGATGCGGAACGGGGCCATGATCCGCGTCCGCGGGGAATGCTGGATGGACCAGGAGATCTTCACCAGCACCCTGGCCCCCGATCAGAAGGGCTGGGACTGGGTCAGCCTCCAGCTGGCCGACGGCCGCGAGCTGATGGTCTACCGGCTCTTCGGGCCCGAGGGAGGGGAAGGGTTCGGGTCGGGCACCCTGGTCGCCCCCGACGGCTCGACCACCCCCCTGGCGGACGGCGATTTCCGGCTGGAACCGCGGGACCGCTGGCGCAGTCCGGTCACCGGCGCCGAATACCCGGTGAGCTGGATCCTGGAGGTGCCCTCGGCGGGACTCGACCTGGAATTGCGGGCGGTGATGCCCGACCAGGAGAACGTCTCCCGCCTGTCGGGAGTCCACTACTGGGAAGGAGCGGTCACCGTCCGTTCCCGGGGACCCGCCGGCGCCTCGGTCGGTCGGGGCTACGTCGAGATGGCCGGCTACGGGGAGGGCAACCGTCCTCCGGTCTGAGCCGCAATCAATCCCCATTTCCTCCTTTTTCGACCGGATGTTTTCAAAAAATTCTATCCCCCGCTGCAGCAGGGCATTAGCTTTGCTGTGGTGGAGGATCTACGGGAATACCGGGGCCGTTTCAGGGGCGCCGGGGAAAAATCATCCGGACCGGGGAACGGTTTTCCCGGCCGCGATCGCCCAACAACGAGGAGGCCGACCTTGACATCCAGAGCTCGACTGCTGCTGATCCTGCTGCTCGTGACCGCCATCACCGGCTGCGGAGGCGACGACCCCACCGGACCGACACCCCCTCCTTCCGGTAACATGGAGGACAGCATCAACGACTACTGGCCCACGAGCCGGGAACTCCAGGATTCCTTTTCCGATCTCGACGCTTCATGGGACCAGCTCGAAGGCGCCTTCAGCGCCAAGGTACCGGACAACGCCCAGATCTCGACCCTGGTCAACGACTACGTCCAGAAGACCGTCGTCGTCGGCGCCAAGATGGACGCCCTCATCGCCCTCGAGGACGACATCCACGCCTACGGCTCCGCCGGCAAGGGCATGTTCACCGATGCCGCCGGCTCCGTGGCCAAGGGCCTGTTCACCGTCGTGAAGAAGACCGTCGTGTCCTCGGGCCAGATGGTCCGGACCAGCTGGCGGGTGCTGAGCGGATCCCATTCCCTGCGCGAGGCTCTTTCCGCCTCGGACTCGGGCATCCCCATCGTCTCCGATTTCGCCAAGCGCCTCGAGGAGCACAACGCCGCCAGGGACGAGAGGATCATCGACGCGATCAATCGCGGGGACTCCCAGGAGGGATACGTGCCCATCGGCGAGCTGGAGGGATCCACCACCCAGCAGAAAATCGATTACTACCGCAACCTGCCCGACGATCATCCCCTGAAGAAACGGACCCGGGGGGACGTCCACCTCTGGGACGACGATGAAAAGACGGAGACGGTCCACACCCTGAAGAAGGCCGCCAAGGACCAGGTCAAGAACTACGTCGGGGCCGTCAGCGGCAGCGACGAGCTCGTGGAGATCGGCGACCAGATGATCTCGGGCGACCAGCCCGAGGACGACAAGGGCCAGGTCCGCAGCATCGTCAAGGACGCCGACTCCCTGACCAACCTGACCTCCCGCAAGACCATCCTCATCAAGAAGAAGGACCAGCCCGAGGACGAGCCCAAGGTCGCCATCGTCGACGGCGTCGACCCGGACACGCAGATCCCCCTGGCCACCGGCGTCTACGAGGTCGTGGTCATCGCAGAGGGCTACGTGCGGTCGGTGCAGGAGAACCTGGAGATCGTCAAGAACCAGGCGACCACCATGCTGCACGAGATGTACAACTTCGCGGCCAACAGCCTCATCCTCGAGGGCGTGGCGGCGAGTCCGGAGACCAGCCCCATCGACCAGCCCGTCACGGTGACCGCCACGGCCGCCAGCGTCGTGGGCTCGACCCTGAGCTTCGGCTGGACCATCACCGGCGGGGAATTCACGGGCAAGTCCCAGAGCGGGGCTTCCCTGGTGTTCACCCCGAAGGAGATCGGGACCTACACCGTCGATCTGGAAGTCACCGACACCCTCGGCAACTCCAGGCAGGGCTCGGCGAGCGTGCGGACCACCGGCGCCGAGGTCGAGATCGCGTCGTGGTCGATCACGAGCGAGCAGTTCAACGACGGCGAGGTCAATCCAGGCGAGACCGTGGGCGTCTCCATCACCCTGGCCAACCACGGCGACGTGGCGGTGTCCGGCACCGCGAGCCTGCACGGCCAGGACCGCATCACCGCCCAGCTGACCGGCGGCTCCGGCGTGAACATTCCCGCCGGCGGCACGGTCAACCTGAGCGGGAACTTCATCCTGCCGGTCAATTACAGCCCCGAAGAGGGAGCCGTGACCCTGGAGTTCTCCACCGCAGGGGTGACCCTGGCCCAGGACATGATCTTCGGCGTCGTCTTCGGCGTCGAGATCGACCCCATCAGTTCCCCCGTGACCGACCGGGTGTTGAACATCTCGGGCTCGGTGGCCAACCCCTCCCTGACCACCGCGCAGCTCGCCATCGGCGGGGACGTCGACCAGGTTTTCACGATGAACCTCAGCAACGGGCGCTTCAGCCAGGACATCGCCGTCGAGGCGTCGGCCCAGTCCCAGTCGGTCTCGGTGCTGGTCGTCGCGGACTCCGGCTCGCGCCACGCCGAGGACACGACCAGCTTCCGCGCCCAGGTTCCCCCGGCCGCCCTGCGGGTGACCCTGACCTGGGACACCGGCGGCACGGACGTCGACCTCTGGGTCACCGACCCCGCCGGCGAGTCCTGCGGCTGGTCCCATTCCTCCACGTCCAGTGGATTGAACCTGGATTTCGACGACACGGACGGCTACGGTCCCGAGAACATCACGACGACCTCGGCCTCGGTCGGCACCTATGCGGTGCGCGTCCATTACTACAGCGACCATGATTCGGAGAATCCCACCCCCACCGGCTGCACGGTGGTGGTCCGGCTGAACGAGGGCACGCCTCAGCAGACGGTGACGACCTATCACGGGTCGCTCTCCGACTCGGGGGACGAGTGGAGCGCGGCCACGATCACCATCACCGCCGCGGGCAAGGCCGAGCTGGTCGCCGGGCCCGGGGAACTGACCCGGATCGACCCGTCCACGCTGCCGAAGAAGAAGTAGTCGTCCGAAAGGATCCCGACCGATCAGACGAGGCGGGACTCCCCGGGGAGCCCCGCCTCGTTCTTTGCCGGAAACCCGCCGTCACCTCGCCAGGTAATTCGCCATGTCGACACCCTGGGGCAGGTTGATGATGGTCCACGCCAGGACCTTCTCGTCCGGGTGGATCGCCGCCTCGATCCCGCGGTCCAGGGCCCCGCTGCTGCTGATGTACATCAGGTAGCCGGCGTCCGAACACTGGGAATGGTCCGCGATCCCCAGCACGTGGCCGAGCTCGTGCAGGGCGACCTCCTGGACCCTCCGGGCGATGCCCATGGTCGAGTTGATGTAGACCTCCATCCTGGCGGGGATGACGTCCCCGATGAAGTGACCGCCCTGGGGCAGCAGCACCGAAACCTGCCCGTTCAACTGGGGGAGGTCGTCGTCGAACCGGAAGACCACCTGCGCCGAGTCGGGCTGGTCCGTCATGGCGAAGACATCCTGCTCCAGGTGCAGGTTCCAGACGGGCGGCATCTCCCGGCAGAGATCCGCCAGGTCCAGGCCCGTCGTCCCGGTCGCTGCGGGGATGAAAACCTTCAGGGGAAACCGCTCCCACTTCCACAGCCGTGTGTCGGGCCGGTTGTTGGTGGGGTTGGTGGTGTTGGTCATCCCCCGCAGGTAGGTCAGGAAGTCGTGGTCGAACTCGCTGCAGGCGTCGTCCAGCAAGTGGCGGGGAATCAGGGTGATGTCCAGGCCGTTCTGGCCGTCCCAGTCCAGACCCTCGATCCGGACATCGTAATACAGCCCGGGATGGGATTCCGCCGCGTCCGTGACCACGCCGACCGGATTGAAGGCCAGGAGCAGGGGCGACAGGAACGTCCCGTCCTCCTGCGACCAGGCCCGCAGGGTCGGGCCTTCCCCGCCCATGTAGGCGACGTCCAAAGGAACCCCGGCCACGGGCTCGCCCCGATGATCACGGACCACGCCGGAGAGATGCCAGCCTCTGCTCACCAGATGGTCCGGGGATTCCGTCACGGGCGAAGCCCGATCGGTCTCGTCCCTGGCCTGGACGGCGAACCAGTAGCGCCGGCCGATCTCCAGGCCGTCGTCGGGGGCGAAGACCTGCTCGTAGTGGGTGTGGAGACCCGCGTGGGGGAAGGAGCCGAGAAGCAGGGCCGAGGCGAAGGTCCCGGAGGTGATGGGACCGTCGGGACTGGCCGCCACGTCGTACCGCGCGACGGGATCCAGGGAGTTGTCGATGGAATCCCAGGATACGGCGACTTCGCCCGCCATGGGCCCGTTTCCCACCTGGACCCCCGGGACCTCCGGCACGTCGGGGGAAAGGTAGTCCCCGCCGAAACGGAGGACCTGATTGGCGATCAGCAGTCCGGTAGGTGAGCCCACGCGGGGTCGCCCCCACTCTCCCCCATCCCCCCATTCGAGGAAATAGGTTCCCGCAGCCATGCCGTAGAAGGTCGCGTCCCCCTGCCCGCGGTAGACCTGGTCGTCCGGGCCCCCGAGTTCCCAGGACGCGAAGAGGTGGTCGGGTTCGGCGTCGATGATCAGGGTTCCCGACGGCAGCGATTCCTGCCGGTAGATTCCCGCGGCCGTCACCGAGGCGCCGGGCGCCAGCTCGAACTGCCGGAACCCGCCGGGCGGCAGGTAGTAGCCGGCGACGTGTCCCCAGAACAGCGAATAGGTCCCAGTGGCCAGTCCCTCGATCCTGGCCTCGCCCGACCCCTCCCTGGTCCAGCCGTCTCCCCGGTCAAGGAACCAGGGGGCCTGCAGTTCGGGTGGCTGGGGCTGGATGTTCAGGACCGCGGTTCCGGCCTGGGGTTGTCGGTAGCGGCCCACCAGGGAATCCCGGCTGCCCGAAGCGAGCCGGACCGCGAGGGTGTCGGGGTCAGGGCTGATCCAGCTGGGGACGCGGGACCAGACGAGAACATGATCACCGGGGGTCAGCCCGGCCAGCGTGGTGTCCCCGTAGCCGACGGAGACCCGTCCCCCCGGCTGCTCGAGGGTCCAGGGAGCGCCCAGCCCCCGGGGCAGGCACCGGATGTCCAGGGCGGCTTCGCCCGCCTCCGGATGTCCCGGGTCCTCCGCGCACCCGGCCATCGCCAGGATTCCCCAGACGGCGATGGGCCAGAGCGCTTGGATCAGGGACCTGGAGGACTTCATTCGATTCCAGCATCCTCATGGGGGCAGGTGGTCGCCCGCCACCGCCGGACCCCCTTCCCGGTGGCGGCTTCAAGGCCGGCCGCCATCAGCTTACGGAATCCGCCCCCTACCGGAAAGTCCTGCCGGGGGAATCATCCCCGGCAACAGGACCAGGGCGAGGACTCCCAGGGGCAGCAGGACCCAGGCAGGAAACCCGAATCCCGCCGGCAGGAAACCGAGGACGATCGCCGCAGCCGCGGTCAACAGCGCGTACGGCAACTGGGTGCGGACGTGGTCGTGGGGCGTCACGCCGCAGGAGATGGAGGTGACGATGGTCGTGTCGCTGAAGGGGGAGCAATGGTCTCCGAAGACGGCCCCGCTGAACACCGCCGCCACCACAAGGACCAGGCCGTGCTCGTCGGCCCCGAGCGCGGCTGCAGCCGGGACGGTCAGGGGAAACAGCAGGCCCATGGTGCCCCAGCTGGTGCCCGTGCTGAAGGACACCACCGCACCGACCAGGAACGTCGCGGTGGGGTACAGGCCCAGGATGGGGATTCCCCCTGCGGCGCGGGCCAGCAGGTCGGCCGTGCCCAGGTCCCCCATGACTCCGCCCAGGAGCCAGGCCGCCAGCAGGATCAGGACCGGCCCGAGCATCCCCCGCATCCCGACGGCGGCGGCACGTCCCGCCGGTCGAAGACGTCCATCCCGCCGTTCCGGAAAAAGGACCATCGCCGTCGCCAGGGCCAGGGCGGCCGCCGCCATCATGACCAGCGGTCCGGCATCCGAGCCGAAGGATGCCACCAGCTTGTCCCGGCTGAGGGGTAGCAGGGGCAGGGGCGATCCCAGGACCAGGAATCCCAGGAAGAAGGCGGCCAGGAGGACCGCCAGGGGAACCGCGGCGGCGGCGAAGCCCCCTTCACGTTCTCCGGCCGACGCCACACCGTCACGGCCGGCCGCGGCCTGCGGCCGGGCCCGGCGGCAGTGCCCGCCCATGGGCCCCGGGTGGAAGCCGCGCCGGACCGCCACCGCCAGCAGGACCAGGGTGAACCAGCAGTAGAAGTTGTAGGGCAGGGAGGCCAGGAACACGCCGTAGGGGTTGACCTGCCGGCCGGCCAGGGCGAAGGCCTCGGTGATCATCCCCAGCTGGAAGGCGATCCAGGTGGAGATCAGGGCCACGCACGCCACGGCCGAGGAGGTTGAATCGGCGATGTAGGCCAGCTTGACCCGCGCCACCCCCGCGAGGTCGGCCAGGGGGCGGGCCACCCTGCCCACCACCATGCTGTTGGCGAGCCCGTCGAAGAACAGGACCAGGCCCAGACCCATCGCCGCGGTTTCCACCCTGCGCCGGCGGTCGCCTCCGTCGCCCGCCCACTGTCGCAGCAACCGTTCGGGTCCCCCTCCCGCCTCCAGGACCGCCGCGAAGCCGCCCAGGAGGATCGTGAAGACGATGGCCCCCGATTTCCAGGGGCTGAACAACCCGGACCAGAAGTGATCCCTCGCCAGCAGGACGACCGCCCCCGCCGGATCGCCCCCCTCCAGGATGACGGCTCCCGCCAGGGCGCCGGCCAGCAGGCCGGACAGGGCGCTGCGCGTGGCCAGGATCACCCCCAGGGCCAGCAGGGTGGGCCAGAGCGCCGCGGCGGCCGGCCGCAGGCCCGCCAGGACCCAGGTCAGCAGGACGGCCGAACCGATCAGGAGGATCCGCCCGGATCCGGAGAGGATCATGGTCCCCCTCCCACGCCATCGTTGCCGGACCTGGAGGCGAGGACGTCCACCTTCCTCAAGGCGAAGGCGACCGCCACCAGGGCCGCGGTCCAGGTGATCCCGAAGATGGACCACCAGACCCCGTCCAGACCCAGATCCCAGACCCTCGTGGCCAGGGTGAACAGGATCACCGGGGCGACGATCTGCCGGCCGAGGCCGATCCACAGGGCGAAGATGGGCAGCTTCAGGCCCTGGAGCACCGAGAGGTTGACGAACAGCAGCACGTAGGCGAACTCGATGAAAGCCGCGATCCGCAGGTAGTGGCCCCCGATGGCCACGACCGCGGCGGAATCCGTGAAGCGCGCCATCAGCCAGTCGGCGCCGATGAACATGAGGGTGGACCCCACCAGGACCACCAGCATCCCGTAGGTCAGGCAGGTGCGCACCGTCGAGCGGACCCGGTCGAACCGGCGGGCGCCCCCGTTCTGGGCGGCCAGCGTCAGGGCGGCCACGTTCAGTCCCAGGGCGGGCAGCAGGATGATCTGCTCGATGCGGGTGGCCGCCCCGTAGGCGGCGACCGCATCCTGCCCGAAGGCGCTGAGGTAGTACGTGATCACGAAGATGCCGATGGCCACGGTCATCATGTTCAGGCTGGCGGGAATCCCCTGGGCGGCGATGGCGCCCAGGATGGCTCCGTCAGGCCGCCATCGGGCGCCGGTCGACCGCCACAGCAGGCCGGTCCGCCGGGCCCGGCGGCCCAGGAACACGACCCCGCCGGCCTGGGCGATGATCGTGGCCAGGGCGATGCCGGGCACGCCCATGGCCGGCAATCCCAGACCGCCGTACATGAACCAGGGGTCCATGATGACGTTCGCGACGGTGGCGGCGATGAGGTAGTCCCGGAAGGCGCGGGTGTCGCCCTGGGCGTTGAGGATGCCGTTGAACATGTAGAACGTCAGGATGAATCCGGACCCCGCCAGGATGACGTGGAGGTAGGAGAGACACAGGTCGAGGTACTCCTCCTCCGCTCCCAGCATCCGGTACAGGGAGGGCGCCGAGGCGTAACCCACGACCATGATGACGAGGGTCGCCAGCAGGCCCAGCACCAGCCCCTGGGCGGCGACGGCGGCGGCGGCCGGGCGATCCCGGCGACCCAGGGCGTCCCCGATCAGGGCGGTCGCACCCGTGGAGAACCCCGAACCCATGGCGATGAGGATGAAGAAGACCGGGAAGCTCAAGGAGAGGGCAGCGAGGGCGTCGGTCGACCAGCGCCCGGCGAAGTAGGTGTCCACCACGTTGTACATGGTGTTGAAGAAGAAGCCCACGGAAGCGGGGATGGCCAGCCTGCGCACGAGTTGGGGGATGGGCGCGGTGGTCAGGTCGTCGCCGGGCAGGCCGTCAGCGGTGCTGTCTTCGACTGGGCTCAAGCTCGCTCCGCCATTCCTGGGTTCGGGTGGATCCGGCCACGATAGCTGCGCGATCCTCATCCGTCACCCGGGGATCGGATGTAAGATCCCGCGGCTGGCACAAATTTCCTAGTTTGATTATAGGTTATTGCTTTCGATCAGGAATTTCCAGATCCCGGGAGGACGCCTCATGGCCTTGCGGCCCCGCATGCGACCAGAATTCATCCTGCCCTGCCAGGGGGAGGCCAGGGATTTCTTCGCCCGCCTGAAGGCCTACCTGACCGCCGGCAGCGGGCCCTACGTCGGTCAGGTCCTCAACCGGCACGCCTACATCCAGCTGCCGCCGGACCAGCGTTCCCTGCTGTCGCCCTACCTGAACCTCCAGCTGGTCGACGACGAGGGCGAGTGCACCCTGCGCGGCCGTTTCACTCCCCATCCGGCGGTCTGGACGGGGTTCATGGCCGTCTACGGCGTGCTGGGGATGATCGCCCTGGCCTGTCTGGTGTTCGGGCTGGCCCAGTTGACGGTCAAGGAGACGCCCTGGGCCATCATCGCGGTCCCGGTCTGTCTGGGCGTGGCGGGCTTCGTCTACGGGGCGGCCGTCATCGGGCAGGGTTTGACCATGGATCAAATGTACGAGATGCGGGTGTTCGCCGAACGCCTCGCCCGCGGGGACGATCCCCAGCGGCGGCAAGGCAACATCGTCTAGGCCGGCGGACCGGGGAGATCACTCCGAGCGGAGGTTCTCCCCCAGGTTGCACAGCACGCAGTTGCCGCAATCCATCTCCCGCGGAGGGGCGTAGGCCTCCCCCGCCCTGATGGCCCGCCGTTGTTCCAGCTTGTTCATTCCCGCCAGCAGCAGGCCCAGGGTCAGGAAGGCTCCCGGCGGCAGGATCATCACCAGGGCCGGCGGGTAGTCCGCACCCAGCACCGGAATCCCCAGCAGGCTGCCCGAACCCAGCAGTTCGCGGACCCCGCCCAGGATCGCCAGCCCCGCCGTGAAGCCCAGACCCATGCCCAAGCCGTCCAGCACCGACAGGCGCAGGGGGTTGCGGCTGGCGAACGCCTCGGCCCGGCCGAGGATGATGCAGTTGACCACGATCAGGGGGATGAACAGGCCCAGGCTGCGGTGCAGCTCGAAGAAGAAGCCGTGCATGACCAGATCGACGATGGTCACGAACGAGGCGATCACCACGATGTAGGCGGGGATCCGCACCTTCCTGGGGATGAACCCGCGCAGCAGCGAGATCATGGTGTTGCTGCACAGCAGGACGAAGGTCGAGGCCAGGCCCATCCCCAGCCCGTTGACCACGCTGGTGGTGACCGCCAGCGTGGGACACAGCCCCAGCAGCAGGCGGAAGATGGGGTTCTCCTTCCAGAGTCCCCGGAAAAAGACCGCCGTCGCCGTCATGGTGTCTCCTTCTTGCCCGGGGCGCCCAGCCGGTCCCGATCCCGCGACCAGCGATCCCAGCCGCGGTCGATGGCGTCGCAGATGGCCCGGCCCGTGACGGTCGCGCCGGTCACCGCATCCACCGGACCGCCGTCCTTGGTCACCTTCCACTCGCCCCCACCCGGCCGCCCCTTGTAGAAGCGGTCCAGCAGCTCGGGCGCGGCGTAGTTGGCGCCCAGGCCCGGCGTCTCGGCGTGACGGAGCACCCGCACGCCGTTGACGTTGCCCTCGGCATCCAGCCCCAGCATCAGCTCGATCAGGCCGGAATAGCCGAGGCCGCTGGCGGTCACCAGGGCCGTTCCCACGGGCCCGTCGGGGCCCATCCCCGTGAAGTAGAGGGCCTGGTCGGCCTCCCCGGGCCGCAGGGTATCGGCCACCAGTTCGGTGAAGGGCGGCAGGACCGCGGCCACGGCCTCGCGCTGGGCGCGGGCCTCGGCCAGGGCGATGGGTTCCCGCGTGAAGGCGTCCACCTGGGTCAGGGCCAGGGCCGCCACGGCGCAGATGAGCCCCAGGCGCAGGGCGAGGTTCACGGGTTCCTTCATGACCCCCTCCGGACGCTGAACAGGACGCGGCGCGGGGCTCCGAACACGCGCGGTCTGGTGTAGCGGTCGATCAGCGGCGTCACGGCGTTCATCAGCAGGATGGCGAAGCTGACCCCCTCGGGATAGCCGCCCCACAGGCGGATCACGGCGGTCAGCAGGCCGCACCCCACGCCGAACACGAGCATCCCCCTGCGGGTCACCGGCGAGGTGACCATGTCCGTCGCCATGAAGAACGCCCCCAGGATCAGGCCGCCGGAAAGGACGTGGATCAGGGGGTGCAGGTAGCGGTCGGGGGCCGCCGCATGCGCGATCCCGGTGACCACCACGAGGGACGCGATGAACCCCACGGGGATCTGCCAGCGGATGATGCCGCGCCACAGCAGGTAGAACCCGCCCAGCATCAGGGCGGCCGCTCCCACCTCGCCCAGGCTGCCGCCCATGTCGCCCAGCAGCAGGTCGCCGGCACCCGGCAGGTCGACTGCGGTCAGGGGCCGGCCCAGGCTGATCGCTTCCTTGACGGCGCCCAGGGGGGTGGCGCCCGTCGCGGCGTCGAAGCCCGTGCCCGGCCCCCGGGGAACCACCCAGCGCGTCATCTGGACGGGGAACGAGATCAGCAGGAAGACGCGGGCCACCAGGGCGGGGTTGAAGGGATTCATGCCCAGCCCCCCGTAGATGGCCTTGCCCAGGCCGATGGCCACCACCGCGCCCACGAGCACCAGCCACCAGGGGCTGCCCGAGGGCAAGTTCATGGCCAGCAGCACGCCTGTCAACGCAGCGCTCAGATCGCCCACCGTGGACCGGCGCCCCAGCAACCGGCAGGCCGCCCACTCGCACGCCACGCAGCCGCCCACGGACAGGAGCAGGACCACCAGCGCCGGCAACCCGAAGAACCACAGGCCGACCAGGACCCCGGGGACCAGGGCGAGCAGCACGTCCCGCATGACGGCCCGGACGTCCTGCCCAGCGTGCACGTGCGGAGAGGCGCTGACGATGAGGTTCTGGACGGAGACCGTGTCCTTGACCGGTGTGTTCATCCCCTGCTCCCGAGCGGTTTCATGCGTGGGAATCCTGCCTGCGCTGGACGGCGCGCCATTCGAGCTTGCCGCGCTTGAAGTACTGGACCAGGGGACGTCGCGAGGGGCACACGTAGGCGCAACTGCCGCACTCGATGCAGTCGGTCACGCACGCCTCCCCCAGATCCTCCCAGCGCGACCTTTCCACGAGCACGCCCATGCGGCTGGGCACCAGCAGCATGGGGCAAGCGTCCACGCAGTTTCCGCAGCGGATGCAGGCCCGGCCCTCGAACTGGGTGACCTCGCTCTCCTTCAGGCAGAGAATGCCGCTGGTGCCCTTGAGCACCGGGCATTCCAGGTCGAACTGGACCATCCCCATCATGGGTCCGCCGTAGATCACCTTGCCCAGGTCCCCGGTCACCCCGCCGCAGTGGTCGAGAACGTCCTGCAGGGTGGTCCCGATCCGGACCATGAGGTTGCGGGGCTCCATCACGGCCGAGCCGGTGACCGTCACCACGCGCTCGGTCATGGGGCGGCCGTCCCGCACCGCCTGCACGCACGCCGCGGCGGTCCCCACGTTCTGCACCACCACGCCCACGTCCATGGGCAGGCCGCCGGCGGGCACCTCCCGCTTGCAGAGGGCGTAGATCAGGTGCTTCTCCGAGCCCTGGGGATACTTGGTCTCCAGAAGTCGGAATTCCAGCGGGAGGTCGGGCGGGCAGGCGCGGCGCAGGGCCTCCAGGGCGTCCGGCTTGTTGTCCTCGACGCCGACCATCGCCCGGCCCACGCCCAGCACCCGCATCATCAGCCCCACCCCTTCGCAGACGTCGACCGCCTGTTCGAGCATGATGCGGTGGTCGCTGGTCAGGTAGGGTTCGCACTCCGCCCCGTTGACCACCAGCAGGTCGATGGGCTTGTCCTCGGGCGGGCTGAGCTTCACGTGCGTGGGGAAGGTCGCCCCGCCCAGGCCGACGATGCCGGCGTCCCGGATCGCATCCCTGAGCGCGGCCGGAGCCAGGGTCCGCCAATCGCCCACCGGCGCCGCGGATTCCCACCAGGCATCCAGCCCGTCGGCTTCGAGTTCGATCGACAGCTGGGGCCTGCCCAGGGGATGGGGGAAATCGGCGATCTTCTTCACCGTCCCGCTGGTGGGGGCGTGGACGGGAACCGAGACGAATCCCGCCGGCCGGGTCAGCGGCTCGCCCCTCTTGACCGCCTGCCCCTTCTCGACCACCACGTCGCCCGGCGCGCCGATGTGCTGGCCGATGGGCACGAGGTAGCGCTCCAGCAGGGGCATGGCCTCGATGGGCAGACCGGCCGTCAGCTTCAGGTACGAGGGGTGGATGCCGCCCTTGAACTTCATGGCGTCGCTCCGGGACCGCCCGATCCGCCGCGCAGGTCCAGGAAGACCAGCGCCCCGGTGGGACAGGCTTCGACCAGGGCGGGGTCATGCGGGGCATGGCTGTAATCGACGCGGGCCAGGTTGTTCTCGATCCGGATGCGGGGATCCTCCGTGAAGGCCTTCTCGCACTTCCGGCAGCCGATGCAGGCCACGTCGCAGGCCTTCTTGGCCGGCCCGCCCTTGTCCGTGTTGACGCACAGCACGTGGATGGTCGCATCCTCGGGCACGAGGCTGATCAGGTGCTTGGGGCAGACGGCGATGCAGCGCCCGCAACCGGTGCAGCGCTCGGGCAGCACCCGGGCCACACCCAGCTCCGTGATCTCGATGGCCCCGAACGTACATACGGCCTGGCAGTCGGCCAGGCCCAGACAGCCGTGCAGGCAGAGCTTGTCCCCGCCTCCCAGCAGGTCGCTGCTGGCGCAGCTCGCATGGCCGTTGTAGCGGAAGGAGGGCCGGGCCACCGCGTCGTCCCCCTGGCACATCACCAGGG
>Ga0180009_10001441_pt1 | contig 29201 bp, 25 predicted proteins | sample OS_PC_MetaG_FD_123537 | JGI IMG/M metagenome (GOLD analysis project Ga0180009, IMG submission 123537) | Groundwater microbial communities from the Aspo Hard Rock Laboratory (HRL) deep subsurface site, Sweden - OS_PC_MetaG | ecosystem: Environmental > Aquatic > Deep subsurface > Groundwater... | reverse complement strand
TAATGGAGGTGGAGCGAAGTGCCGGGGTCATCTGTTTAAGTGTGATTGACAACTGCCAAAGCAGGAGGATTAGTCATGGTTGGACAAGAGTCTTATTTGAGACTTGGATGGCGGAAGCCGTATGAATCGAGAGATTCACGTACGGTTTAAAGAGGGGCTGGGGTGAAACTCCCCGGCCTACTCACCAGTCCAGTTTATCGAGGGAGGTGAGCATGATTCGGTACCGAAGAGGGAGGTCCTCATGAGATGCAAAGGGCGAATTGTATTGCTCTTGCTGGTGATACTGACCGCATGGTGTCAGTGCAAGAAGGCCGACGAAAACAATCCCGAGAATCCGAGTGAAAATCTGAGTGATCAGGCCGTGGTCTTTGTGGGCGCTTCGATCACCGAGAATTGGGATTTCGACCACTACTTCTCCGGCTATAACTTCCAGAAGGTGATTCACTACGACTGGGATAAGACCCAGGCCTGGGACCAGGTGCAAGCGCTCCACCCCGACATCGTCCTGGTAAAGATATGCGGCGCCTATTTTTACCTCGAAGGGGGGACCCCCTTGGACGAATTCGAAAGCAGCGTCCAAACCATGGTTGGCAACATCCGCAACCTTGGCGCCATCCCCGTTCTATGCACCACCCTCCCGGTGGACGTGGGGTACGGAGATTGCACCCAGGCCCAGCTCAACGATCTGCGCACTTTTAACGACTGGGTACGGAGCTACTGTTCCAGCCAGAGCATTGTCCTCATGGATTACTACCAACGAATCGCCGAAGCCAGCGGGCAACTACCCAGAGCTTACCATGACGGCGACGGGTTGCACCCCAACTCCGCCGGCTACGACGTCCTGAGCCCGCTGGTCATCCCTACCCTGGAATCGGCGCTTTAATGGCAACTGCTGCTGAGGAAGCTGGACTGAGAAGGGCGCTGCGGCAAGTCCAGAAAGGTTTGCCGGGGAGCGGTTGGAGAATCAATGGGAGGGTAATATGCGCAATATGATCGGCAAACGGCCAATGGCAAGAATTTTCGTGATGATCATGCTGCTGACTGCCTGCGGGGGCGACAAGCCGGGGACCGACAGCGAGGCTCCATCCGTGCCGACCAATCTGACCTCCAGCGCGGTCACTCACAACAGTCTCACCTTGACCTGGGCCGCTTCCACCGATAACGTGGCGGTGACCGGTTATCGCGTTTATCGCAATGGCGCCTTGGTGAATGCCGTGACCACCGCCCTTTACAATGACAGCGGACTGGCGGCGAGCACTCCCTATACCTACACGGTTGCTGCTTTTGACGCCGCCGCGAATGCCAGCGCCCAGAGCGCGGCTTATGCCGTTACCACCCTGGCGGAACCGGATAACTCGCAAAAGCCGCGGGCCACGCTGGACGATTTCATCTACCAGGGCTCGTTCCAGGCGCCCTTCGGTCAATATGGCCAGGGGAAAATCGCATACAATGCGGAGGGCAATGGCGGCAGCGGGTCGCTCTACCTGGTCGGCGGCGGAACCGATTCCTTTTCGGTGGGGGAGATCAGCATCCCGGCACTGGTGAAAACGAGCAGCAGAAATGGGCTGGCGACACTGAACCCCGCGGTCATTCTGCAACCGCCAGCGGACATTTACAGCCGCATTCCAGTCAAGGCCGCTTCCTGGCCGTCCGGGAATATCAACAGGTATGATAATGGGAACAATGCTGTCTTTGGAGGTCTTTATTACGAGGGGGGCAAGCTTTATTTCAACGCGTATACCTATTACGACGGAGAGGGAAATGAGACCGCCACCACCGGCATCATCGTGAATCCCGCGAACTTGGCGTCCTCGGCCGTCGCCGGCATGTTCAAGGCCCAGGGAGCCGCTCATACTTCTGGCTGGATGACGACGATTCCCGCCGCATGGCAGTCGCGGCTGAGGGGCACCCATTTGATGGGCCACGACAACCAGATCACCATCGTGTCGCGGGCCAGCGCCGGTCCCAGTCTCTTTGCCTTTAATCTGGTCGATTTTACCGGCGCCCCCAATGGGGCCGTGATCAATACCAAAGCCTGGCTGGACTTCACGCTTGAGCATTCGATATGGGGCGATGACATGGCAAACGTCAGCGGCAACAATAAAACCTGGACATTGAAAACCGAAACCGGCATTGGGTTTATCGTCCCGGGCACCCGCACCTATGCCCTGCTCGGAACCGCGGGCGGGTTCCACCGCAATCCGACCAATCCCTGGCAAGGCACACCGGAGCCGGCCTTCCAGCCGCCCATCGCGGGGACCATCGTCTACAAGCGCGATGATTCGATGGGATACAACAGCGGCGGACCGGCGGTATGGGACGCCCAGGACCGGCATTACATGTACACTTTTTTCGATCTCGAAGAACTTCTTGCCGCGGCCCATCCTTACAATGCCCACTCCTATGCCAACGGCGTATTTCCGGCCCCATTCGCCCGCTACGGCAATTACACTGTGCCGGGCCAGTGGCCTGACGCTATTGCCGGCGGCACTTGGGACGCCGTCCATAGCCTGCTGTACGTGGTCCTGCCCGCAGCCGCCAATGACAGCGATCCCTTGTATCCCGGCAACCCGGTCATCGCAGTATACAGCTTTCGCCGGCGCTGAAAGGGAAGAATTTTTTCAATGTCGCCTAGCCTGAAGACTCCGGGTAAAAAACACGCCTTATTATGAACCGTCGAGAGCCGCATTGACATTTCAATAGATTATCCCCAAAATTATTCCGGATCAGTCACCCCGGCGGCTGCATTCATGCATGAAATAGCTTCACGTTATCGCGGCCGCTATCTTTAGCAAGATACAAAGCGCTGTCGGCATTTTTGGTTAATTCTATTTCGTTGCTGCCGTGCTCCGGGTAGATGGCAATGCCTATGCTGGATGATAAGCTCAGATTTTGACCCGCCAGTTCAAACGGTTGATTGAGAGTATGGCGGACTTTTTCCGCAACCATCAGGGCATCTTCATTTTTCTTGATAGTGAGCAATAGCATCAAAAACTCATCTCCTCCTATACGCGCCACAGTGTCAGGCAACCATCTTGTTTCGTGAGAAGGTCTTTGCCTGGCGGCCGATAACAGCAGAAAAGTACATAGTGATCCATCGCTTCAATCCCAAAATTGCCTGGCCCAGTTTTAATCCACAACTCGAGAAAATTCCGCCGGCTTTATCCAAGGGAATGGTGATTATTCGGGCAGATCAATGCCCCTACACCATAACTTTTAAAACATCATGAAAGAAGTGGAGAAGCAGTGATAAAACCCCGTCTTCTATGTTACAGGGAAATTATTCGGCATTTTTCTTCCATGCTTCCCATTTTTCTAAAATTTCCGGTTTTTCCAAAATTTCGGCTAGTTCTTTAATTCGCGGTTCCAGATAAGCAATATCCAGCTTGTTTTTTTGGCGGGCAATAATATTTTCGGCATCGTGTAAGTCCTTTTCACGATCCGAAATGATTTTATGGAGAATCAGGTCTTCAGATGTGCAAAAACGGACTGGGGTTCCATGAATGTCTTTTTCAATGGCGCGGGAAATAGCGGATTCTTCGAATCGGAGCATTCCAAACAGCAAATCAATTCGAGTGTTGCTTTGAGTAGTGATAGGCAAAACCCTGGTTTTGGAAATAAATTCGAGTGGATTTTCAGGTAGTAGCTTAAAAACAGGCATAAGCGATTGGATCAAGTTTTGAATTTTTGCATCTTCGACCCAAATGGTTATGTCAATATCCAGGGTTGCTCTGGGTTCGCCCCAGATCGCATTCGCCATGCCACCGATGACCATATAGGGAATATTTTGTTGTTTCAAAAATCGGGAAATGGTAATCAATGCGGATTCTAATGATTTCATTTATAGTCGTCTTTCAGATGCGCCAAGGCGCGGCGCATAATCATTATGCCTGAAGGATCAATTGGACGGTGACGGGATTCTTCGGGCAGCAACTTGTAAAGAAAATCCAACCCTTCCACTGCTGTTTGAGGCGACAGTTCCACCAAATGCTTTTTCTCCCATTCATTAAAGCCTTGCAGCGCTTTTTGTCGGTCTGAAAATAAATTTTTAGTGTCTTTTTGCATAATGACCTGTTTCTGTGAAGATAGGATATTATACCATAATTGACAGAAATAAATATTTTCAAGTAGTCTCTAAAAAGCGTTTAAACGCCGTTGCATTTCGACCAGCCGCAATTGGCACAGGTGGGACACTTTTCATCGCTGACACTGCTGCCGCAAATGGGGCAATTGAGAACGTTGTGGTCCTGATGGCGCATGTGAACCGTGCCGATGTGGGTTTCCAGGACCTTGGCAATGGCGTCGGGGATGGATTGGATGAGCAGGCCGTTGGTAAAGATCGGTTCGGCGCCGCCGATACCTTTGAGCTGGTTGACCACTTCTTCGGTCGAAATGCCGCTGCGCAGGGCCAGCGATATAAGCCGGCCGATGGCTTCGGCGTCGGCCATGGTCGAGTAGCCGCTTTTGCCGATGGAGGCGAAAACTTCGAAAGGTTTCTTGTTAAAATAGCTGACCGTGATGTAGAGATTGCCGAGGCCGGTTGAGATCTTGTGGGTGGTGGAAGGAATGGCATCGGGACGGCCCATGGGCTTGGGCTTTTCCTCACCGGCTTTGTTCAGGACCTGCAAGGCCCGGCAGCCGTCGCGGTAGACGGTGATGCCCTTGATGTTCATGTCGAAGGCCTGCAGGTAGGCGGCTTCGATATCTTCGCGCGTGGCCGCATTGGGAAAATTGATGGTCTTGGAAACGGCGCTGTCCACGTATTCCTGGAAAACCGCCTGCATTTTCAAGTGATCGAGAGGGGATATTTCCTGGGCGGTGACGAAATAAACGGGCGGAACGGTTTCGGGGTGCTTTTCCTGCCATTGCTGGTAGAGCGGGTGAATGTCGCGGATCTCGCTGTCCAGGATCTTCGAGATCACCTGGAAGGCGAATATCGGTTCGATGCTGGATGAACAGCCGGCAATGCGGGAAATGGTTCCGGTGGGGGCGATGGTCAGCACCGAGGCATTGCGCATCTTTTGACCTTTGTAGATCGATTTGTCGATATTGGGGAAATTGCCGCGCAATTCGGCCAGCGTACGTGAAGCCTTGACCGCTTCTTCTTTCATGAACGTGATGATTTTAGTGCCCAGGGAACGGGCTTCTTCGCTGTTGTAGGCAATGCCCATGCGGATCAGCAGGTCGGCAAACCCCATGATCCCCAGGCCGATGCGGCGGTTGGCTTTGGCCATCTTGTCGATTTTTTCGAGCGGATACAGGTTGACGTCGATGACGTCATCCAGAAAACGGATGCCCAGCTGGATGACTTCGCGGAATTTTTCCCAATTCAGCCCCTGCTGTGATTTTTCATCGTACAGGTTCAGCAGGTTGATCGAACCGAGATTGCAGGCCTCGTAATCGTGGAGCGGCTGTTCGCCGCAGGGATTGGTGGCGCGGATGGGCCCCTGTTTGGCGGTGGGGTTCAGCTGGTTGACCTTGTCGATGAAGATCAATCCGGGGTCGCCGTTGCTCCAGGCCGAGTCGACGATCAAGTCGAATATGGCCTGGGCGTTGGCCTTACCGATCACGGAACCGTCCATGGGATTGATCAGGTCGTAGCTGGTGTTGTTTTTGATGGCCTGGATGAAGGCGTCGGTGACGGCTACCGAGATATTGAAATTCTGGGCCGTGACGCCGTCCCGTTTCATAGAAATAAAATTCTTGATGTCGGGATGGTCGACCCGCAAGACTCCCATGTTGGCGCCGCGGCGCGTACCGCCCTGCTTGACCGCTTCGGTGCCGGCGTCAATGACTTTTAAAAATGAGACCGGTCCCGAGGCGATGCCCTGGGTTTTGCGTACGAAGCTTCCCGCCGGCCGGATCCTGGAAAAATCGAAACCCGTGCCGCCGCCCTCCTTGTGGACCAGGGCCGCGTTCTTCACCGTTTCGAATATGCCATCCAGCGAGTCCTCGATGGGCAAAACAAAACAGGCGGAAAGGCACATTTGCCGTTCGGCGCCGGTCAGGGTCGGAGAGTTGGGCATGAAATCCTTTTGCATCATGGCCTGGAAGAATTTTTCCTCCCAGAATTTTCTGTCGGCCTCATTTTTTTCGGCTTTGGCGATAAAGCGGGAAACGCGGCGGAACAATTCCGAGGGCTTGGTTTCGAGCAGTGTCCCTTTTTCGTCTTTTTTGAAGTAACGGGCCTTTAATATTTTCAGCGCGTTTTCCGTAAAATTTTCCATTAAACTCTCCTTGGCCTATAAATATAGTTGATACCCGATTATAAGGCGCTAAATATAGCGTGTCAAGATGGTTTTTAAAAAAAAATTTATGAAAAAATTTCTTGACAATTAGTTATTATATATATTATTATGTGGGAGAAAATGGGACAAAATGGGATGAAAGAACGATTCAGGGGTAGTTACATCGCGAAAATCGATGACCGCGGCCGGGTTAAAATACCCGCTAAGTACCTCTCCGCCCTGGAAAAAGATTTTGGTAGAGAGGTTTATCTGACTTCGGTCAACGGCGACCATATTCTATTTTATCCCATGATGGTCTGGCAGGAGATCGAAAAGAAGATCGCCGCCATCCCCGTGCGCGATCCCGACCTGGAAGAATTCGTCAGCCGCAGCAGTTTCTGGGGCACGGAAACCGAGATCGATTCCAAGGGCCGCATACTGATCCCGCCCGATCTCCGGGCCGGCAGCAAACTGGAAAACAGCCTGCTGATCCTGGGCAAGATCGATTATATGGTGATCTGGAACAAGGAGGTATTTGAGGCGCGGTACATGGGCGGTCAGTTCGGCGATGAAAAGATGCACAAAGTGTCGAGGATGCTCAATGAATTTTCTTCATTACCCCGTCATGAATAGAGAGGTCCTGGAAATATTCCAAGGCACCGGAAAAAAAACTTTTGTGGATTGCACGGTGGGCGGCGGCGGCCACAGCCATCATATTCTCAGCGCTTTCCCTGAAGCCAGGGTGATCGCCATCGACCAGGATAGTGAAAGTCTTGCCCTGGCCAGGGAAAATTTAAAGGGTTTCGCTAAGCGGGTGCGCTTTCATCCGGGCACTTTTATCAGCCTTTTTGAAGATTTTGACTGCCGGCGCCTGGCTGTCTCGGGAATCCTGGTGGACCCGGGCATTTCTACCTTTCAATTGAAAAAAGAACAGCGCGGGTTTTCTCATACCCTGGACGGGCCCCTGGATATGCGCAAAGATCTCCATTCCAGCCTGACCGCCGCCGAAGTACTCAACTCCTTTTCCGAGGACAAGCTGGCCGATATTTTTGGCCGCTATGGCGAAGTGTCCAACGCCCGGCGCCTTGCCAAAGCGATCATTGAAAAAAGGCTTTTCACACCCTGGCGATCGACGGTGCAGCTGCGACGGCTGGTTGAGGATCTCGCCCGCTGGCGGCCGCGTCCGGGACTGGGGCATCCGGCGGCCAAAGTTTTCCAGGCCCTGCGCATCTTTGTCAATAATGAACTCGACGGCATCGCGTCCTGGCTCGAAAAAATTCCCCAGCACCTGCGCAGCGGAAGCCGCGTGGTGTTCATCACTTACCATTCGCTGGAAGACCGCCTGGTCAAGCGGGTTTTTCAGCAATTGCAGCGCTTGCAAAAGGTCGAGTTGCTTCGGCCTTTTCCCGCCTTTCCCAGCCGCGCCGAAGTGGCCGAAAACCTGGCCTCACGTTCGGCGAAGCTGCGGGCTTTGGAAGTGGCATGAACAGCAAAGGCAGATCGCTGGCTGATTTTCGCCTGGCCATCCTGGCGTTTTTCATTTTTCTTGTGCTGTTCATTTATTCCAGCTTGAATCTTAAAAACGTGGACTTAGGTTACCGGCAGCATGAGCTGCTGCTGGCGGAAAAAAAGCTGCGTCTGGAGATCGATTCCCTGCAGGCACAAAGAGCGGAGCTGCTCAATCTGGAACGCATGGAGAAGATCGTGGTGGAAAAACTGGGCTACCAGTATCCTGTAGCCGGCCAGATCATCAAGGTCATTGAAGATGACAATGAATAGCAACCGCCAGGGCAAAAAGCGCTTTTTCGTCCTGTCCATCTTTTTTTTCATCTGGATTTTTCTGATCGCCTTCAAACTCTTCGACATGCAGGTGCTCGATTACACTACCTACATGGCCAAGGTCAAGGCCCAGACCAACCGGGTCGAGGAACTTCATTCCAAGCGCGGCACCATCTCCGACCGCAACGGCGAGATCCTGGCCATTTCGCTGCTATCCAAGTCGGTCTTCATCAGCAATAAGGACAATGCGCTTTCACTGGCTGTCTTTAAAAAAATCTGCGCTTTGCTCGCCTTGGGCAATTCCCAGAAAATAAATGTTATCAAACGTATCCGCCGCGGCGAAAAATTCATCTGGATTAAGCGCAAACTGACCGATGACGAGTACTTGCAGGTCAAGGCGCTTGCTTTGAGCAAGGATACGGCCGGGACCATAGATTTCATCGATGAGTACCGGCGGGTGTATCCGCAAAAGAAGATCGCCTCACACATTCTTGGCGGCGTGGGCATCGACGAACAGGCCCTGGGCGGCATTGAAACCAGCCTGGATTCCGAGATCAAGGGCCGCGGCGGTAAGCTGAAAGTCCTGATCGATGCCCGCAAAAAGATTTTCCAGTTCAAGTACATGGAGCAGCCGGTCACGGGCAGGGACATCCACCTGAGCATTGATGCGGCCCTGCAGTTTTTCGTGGAAAGGGAATTGGCTGCCGCGGTCGAAAAATATCAGGCGGCGGGCGGGGCGGTCATCGTGATGAACAGCCGCGACGGCCAGGTTCTAGCCATGGCCAGCAACCCGGATTATTGTCCGGAAAACATCTGGCGCACGCCGATGCCGGTCCTGAAAAACAAGGCGATATCTTTTCTTTATGACCCCGGCTCGACTTTCAAGATCATTCTGGCGGCTTCGGCATTGGAAAACCGGATTTGCGGCCGGCAGGAAATGTTCGATTGCCACAATGGCGTTTATATGATCCGCGACCGGCAGATCACCGATGTTCATCCATTTGCGCGGCTCTCCTTTGACGACATCATCATTCACTCGAGCAATATCGGCGCGGCCCAGATCGGCCAGCGGCTGGGCGGGGAAAAATATTTTCAGACCATCCAAAAATTCGGCTTCGGCCGCCGCAGCGGCATCATGCTGCCGGCTGAAGAGAATGGCATCTTAAATGCCCGGAAACAATGGAGCGGCGTTTCCCTGGCTTTTCTTTCTTTTGGCTATGAAATCGCGGTGACGCCGCTGCAAATGGCGGCCGCTTTCAATGTGCTGGCCTCGGGCGGTTTTTTCATCCGGCCGGATATCATCATGAATGATACTCCCAGCGGCCGCCAGGCGCGAGTGCTGTCCGCTGCCAATCAGCGGCGGCTGACAGAAATCTTGACTGCCGCGGTCAGCCGCGGCACCGGCAAAAAAGCCGGGATCGCAGGCCTGGAGATTGCCGGCAAGACCGGGACAGCCCAAAAGGTCAAAAGGGGAAAATACGCGCGCAGCTATGTTGCTTCATTCGGGGGTTTTTTTCCGGCTCACGATCCCCAGGTGACCGTGTTCGTGATGATCGATGAGCCTCAGGGCCTGCATTTCGGCGGCGATGTGGCGGCGCCGGTTTTCAAGGCCATCGCCGGAAAGATCATGCTTTACTTAAAGCTTTTTCCCGATATGCCGGCCGAAAACGAGATCCACATATGAAATACCTGGATGACTTGCTTGGCAAACAGGAATCCCTGGCCTGGCGCGGCGATCTCCATGTGCCCGTTAGCGGCATTGAATTTGATTCACGGAAAATCAGAAAAAACAATTGCTATGTCTCCATCAGGGGCTTTGTTAAAGACGGGATCGCTTATGTTTCCGAAGCCATCGGCAACGGAGCCGGCGCCGTCGTCTCGGTTCACCCGCCTCCTCAGAATCACCGCCAGGTTACATGGGTGCAGGTAAAAAATGACCGCCGGGCTCTAAGCGCGATGGCCAATCGTTTTTTTGACGATCCCTCCCGGCAATTGCAGGCGATCGGGGTCACCGGCACCAACGGCAAAACCACAACCATGGGATTGATTCAGGCCCTGCTCAACAGCGAAGCCAAAACCGCGGCCATCGGCACCCTGGGCATGAATTTTCCCGGTTTCGACCAGGGGACAAAATTGACCACTCCCGAAGCGCCGGAGCTTTTCGCTTTCATGGCCGCGGCGATCAAGGCCGGCTGCGTAAATCTGGTCATGGAGGTTTCCTCGGCCGCACTCAGCCTGGGACGAGTGGATGATATTTCTTTTACTCAGGCGGTTTTCACTTCATTTTCCGGCGATCACCTCGATTTTCACCAGACCTTGGGAAACTATTTTGAAGCCAAGCTTTCTCTCTTTAAAAAACTCGGCAGTGACCACTGGGCGATCATCAACGGTGACGATGCCAGCGGTGCAAGCATCATCCGCGAGTTAAACTGCCGCTATCTCACTTTCGGTTTTTCCGAACAGGCCGATATCCGGCCGCTGAAATACGCATTTTCCCTGGAGGGCGTCAAGGCCGTGCTGCAGACACCGCGCGGCAAGATCGATATCCAAAGCCGGTTGTTGGGACGCTTCAACCTGCTCAATATCATGGCGGCGGTAAGTTCGGCCCTGGTCAAGGGCGTGGCCGCGGAAAAGATCAGTGCCGCCCTGGCAGCGTTCGCCCCGGTCAAGGGCAGGGTCAACATCGCCCATGCCGGTGATTTTTTGGTTGTAGTGGATTATGCCCATACCGACGCCGCCTTGGAAAATCTGCTCAAAGCCTTCCGCGAGATCACCAGGGGCCGGCTGATCCTGGTTTTCGGGGCGGGCGGCTCCCGGGACAAGACGAAAAGGCCGCGCATGGCGCAGGCGGCTGGCCGCTACGCCGATTGGGTTGTGGTGACCAGCGACAATCCGCGCCAGGAGGACCCTCAGGCCATTATCGCGGATATCGTGTCCGGTTTCGCCGGCGGCTTCACCAGTTTCAGTACGGAGATCGACCGCCGGACAGCCATTGAAAAAGCCTTGGACATGGCCGCCAAGGGAGACGTGGTCCTGATCGCCGGCAAAGGGCATGAGGATTACCAGATATTCAGGGAGCGCACCGTTCATTTTGATGATTTTGAAGTGGTGCGTGAAAAAATGGGAGCAAGTCATGCCTGAACTGGAAATAGCTGAGATCGCCGCCGCGGTTTCCGGCACCGTGAGCCGGGCCTCGCGGGGGCGCTCATTCAAGGCTTTTCAGTTCGACACCCGGGCCATGAAGGCCAACGCGCTGTTTTTTGCCATGCGCACTCCCAAAGCCGACGGACACGATCACGTCAAGGATCTGGCTGCCATTCCCGGCGCCGGGGCCGTGGTCAGAAAAGATTTCAGCGCCGGGAAATTGAACCTGCCGCTGATCCGCGTGGACGATCCGCTGCAGGCGGCTCAGAAACTGGCCGCCCACGTCAGGCAAAAATATCGTTCTCTTAAGTACATCGGCATCACCGGCAGCGCCGGCAAGACCACGACCAAGGAATTCATTTTTCAAATCCTGTCCCAAAAATACCGCTGTTTCCGTTCCCCGCAAAACTGGAACAATTGGATCGGCCTGCCTTTTTCGCTTTTGCAGATGAGCGGCCGTGAAGAGGCGGCCGTCTTCGAACTGGCCATGAGCGACCCGGGGATCGGAGAGATCGACCGGCTGGCCGGGATACTGAAGCCCGATGTCGCCGTGCTGCTCAATGTCTTTCCCGTGCATCTGGAATTTCTCAAATCGCTAGCCAATGCCGCCCGCGCCAAATGCGAGATCCTCAACCATCTGGCTGCTGACGGCTGCGCCTTTGTTAACGGCGATGCGCCGCTGCTGCGCCGGGCCGCGTCCGGCGGCAAAGGCCTGCGGATTTTTTTCGGCAGCCGGGCCGGGAGCAACCAGATCGTGCTAAAGAAAGTGAGCCGGGAAAACGGCTGCAGCCGCCTGCACATCGATTTTTTCGGCATCGCAGAGGAATTCGTGGCGCCGCTGGTGAGCCGCCTCCATGCCGAGAATCTCTTTGCCGCCATCCTGGTGGCCCAGCGCCTGGGAATGAAGAATTTCGAGATTCAGGAAGCTGTGTCCATGCTGCGACCCCTGGCCGGCCGCGGCCAGATCCGCCGTTTGGGCAGGTTCACGATCATCGACGAAACCTACAATTCCAACCCGGAGGCCCTCAAAAGGACCCTGCATTGGGTGGATCGGGAGTACAAGCAGAAAAAAGCGGCTGTCTTGGGTGATATGCTGGAACTTGGCGAAAAAGAACTCGATTTTCATCGTGAAATCGGCCGCTATTTTTCCGGGCTGCATTTTGGCCTGCTGCTGACCGTGGGCCGGCGGGCCGAAAAAATCGCCGCCGGGGCTCAAAAGGCCGGCTATCCGTCCGACCGGATTAAATGCTTCGCCGCAGCGGCAGAGGCCGGCAGCTATTTGCGCGGCGCCTTAACTCACCAAGCGCAAGTTGTGGTTTTGTTTAAAGGTTCCCGGGGCATAGCCCTGGAAAAAGCCATCGCGGAGTTCGCCCATGAATAGGAAACCGGTAGCGGTGCTTGGTTTCGGAAAGACAGGGCAGGCCGTGCTGGAATTCCTGCTGGCCAAAGAACCGCCCCCGTCCCTGATCCTGTTCAATGACGGCGAAATCAGCGATAAAGACCGCCAGGAACATTTTAAACGGCGCGGAGTGCGTTTCCTGACCGGGGCCGGTCAATTCTCTGAACTCGCTCACTGCCGGCTGATTATTATGAGCCCGGGTTTTGACGGCCGCAATCCCCGTTTCGATGTTTTGCGCCGTGGCGGCGCCGAAGTGATCTCGGAGATCGAATACGCCTTCCGCCAGGTCAAGGCCCGCATCATCGCCGTCAGCGGCAGCAATGGCAAGTCCACAACTGTCAGCCTGATCCAGCACCTGCTGTTAGCCAGCGGTCGCAAAAGCCATCTGGCCGGCAATATCGGTGTGCCTTTTATCGCCGAGATTGCCGCCATTGCCGACGATTCCCTGGTGGTGCTGGAACTGTCAAGCTTTCAACTCGAAGAAACTGTCCGCTTCAGGCCCAGGGTGGCCGTGCTGCTCAACATCACCCCCGATCATATGGACCGTTATGCCTCGATGCTTGACTACATGGCGGCCAAATTCAAATTGTTTGAAAATCAAAAGCGCAGCGATTGCATGGTACTAAATGCTGATGACCCCTTGCTGCGTGACTGCGGTAAAATAGGCCGGGGAAAAGCGTATTGGTTTTCCTCCAGCCGCGCCCAGGCCCGGGGGGCGTATATCAAGAGCCATGACCTGATCCTGAACCTGGGAAAAGCCGAGGAGGCGATATCCTTGCGCGACAATCCCCTGCGTGGCATACACAATTTGGAAAACAGCATGGCCGCGGCTCTGGCCTGCCGGGAAGTCGGCCTGACTGCTGCCGAGATCGAATCCGCCCTCGGCGGATTCCGGGGTTTGCCGCACCGCATGGAAGAGGTCGGAAAAGTCGGCCTGGTAGAGTTCATCAACGATTCAAAAGCCACCAACGTGGATGCGGCGCTGAAGTCCATCAACAGCATCTCTGGCAACCTGGTCGTTATTTTGGGCGGAAAAGACAAGGGGTCCGATTTCTCCGTGCTCGAGCGGCCGCTGCGCGAAAGGGCACGCCAGGTCCTGCTTATTGGCCAGGCGGCTCCCTTGCTTCGCGCGCAGTTGTCCGGACTGGGGGGACTGCTGGCCGATGTCGGTGACCTGGAAGAGGCGGTGGCAAAAGGGTACGGGCTGCTGAAGCATGGCGGCGGCGTGGTGTTGCTGGCCCCGGCCTGCGCCAGTTTCGACATGTTCAACAATTTTGAGCATCGTGGTGATGTTTTCAAGCAGGAAGTGCTGCGGCTGCAGCTGCAGGCAGGGGAAAATGGTTAAAGCCAGCGGCATCGACAGAACCTTGCTGACCGTTTCCCTGCTGCTGATCGCCATCGGCTTTCTGATGATATTCAGCACCACTCCGGTCATCGCCCGGGAAAAATTCGGCGACAGTTTTCATTTTTTCAACAAGCAGCTGGTTTTTCTGCTTTTAGGGCTGCTGGTTTTTGTATTCCTGATCCTGTTCAAAACACCGTTTTATTTGAACCAGCGACTGATCATGGCCATTATGGCCCTGGCCTTTACCGGCCTGTCACTGGTTTTCTTTTTTCAAAAGATCAACAATACCAGCCGCTGGATCCGTTTCGGCGACATGTCGATCCAACCATCTGAATTCGCCAAGATAGCTCTGGTGCTCTATCTAGCCATGATGCTGAGCCGCAAGGAAACCGATATCAACAATATCAGGCAGTTGGGTCTGATCCTGTTGCCGGTGATCTTTATGGAAGGGTTGATCCTCAAAGAGCCGGATTTCGGTAATTTTGTGCTCATTGGCGCCATCACTTTGGTGATGCTGTTCGTGGCTGGCTTGCGTTTGAAATATTTCGCGGTTTTCTTCGTGCTGCTGATCCTGCTGCTGGCGCTGCTGGTCCAGAGCAGTCCCATGCGCCAGGAGCGCTTCAATAGTTTTTTAAATCCGGAAAGTTATGCGGCCACGCATGGATTTCAAGCCATGCAGTCGACATACGCTATCGGTTCGGGAGGACTTTTCGGCCAGGGGATCGGCAATTCCACTCAGAAACTTTTCTACCTGCCTTACGCATATTCGGATTTCATCTTTGCCATCATCGCCGAGGAAATGGGTTTTATAGGGGCGCTGGCGGTTATTGCTTTGTTTGTGCTTTATTACCTGCGCGGCATGGTCATCGCCAGGCAATCGGATACTCCCCATACCTACCTGCTGGTGACCGGCCTGGTATTTCTCATTGTTTTTCAGTCCATGATCAACATTTCGGTTGCTGTCGGCCTTTTTCCCACCAAGGGCATTCCCCTGCCGTTCATTTCCTCGGGGGGTACGTCCCTGCTGAGCAGCCTGATGATCACCGGTATCATTCTCAATGTATCGCGGCAGCGCAAAGTGGTGTTCGTCAATGATTGAAACAAGCAGGTTCAAGAAAATTCACTTTACCGGAATCGGCGGCTCGGGCATGTCAGGGATTGCTCAAGTGTTGCACAACATGGGATTTCAGATCAGCGGCTCCGATATTTCCGAAAATGACACGGTGCGCCGCCTGCAGGCGCAAGGCATTTGCGTCGCTATCGGCCACGCCCCCGAAAACGTCGGCGGCGCGGAAGCCTTGGTCTATTCCAGCGCCATAACCGAGGATAACGTTGAAGTTCTTGAGGCCCTGAAAAACAAGCTGCCGGTAATTCCGCGGGCGGAAATGCTGGCCGAGCTGATGCGCATGAAATTTTCCCTGGCCGTGGCCGGCACACATGGCAAAACCACGACCACGTCCATGATCGCCGCCATCCTAACCCAGGCCCATCTCGATCCGACTTATGTGGTCGGCGGCCGGTTGAAAGTGGAAGGCAGCAGCGCCAAACTGGGATCTTCACGCTACCTGGTCGCCGAAGCCGATGAATCGGACGGCAGTTTTCTGAAACTCTTTCCCACCATCGCCGTGGTGACCAATATTGAAAATGACCATCTGGAATTCTATGGGAGGATGAAAAACCTTGTCCAGGCCTTCCGTCAATTCGCCGACAAGGTCCCCTTTTACGGAGCCCTGATACTGAACAGTGATTGCCCCAATATCAAAAAGATCATGCCCCTGATCCGCAAAAAGATCGTCACTTACGGCTTCAAAGCGCAGGCCGACCTGCGGGCGGTGAAAGTCAAAACAGCTGGCTTCGCCTGCAGCTACGAACTGCTCATGCAGGGGCGCAGCCGGGGACTCGTGCAATTGAATGTCGGCGGCCGGCACAACGTGGCCAATTCACTGGCGTCCATCGGCGCCGCCCTGGAAGTGGGCATTGACATGGAAACCATCAAGGCCAGCCTCGAGAAATTCACCCTGCCCGAACGCCGTTTCCAGTTGTTGTATTCCAGTCCGGCGCTCCTGGTCATTGACGATTATGCCCATCATCCCAGTGAGATCAGGGCTACCCTGCAAACCATGCGCGTCAGCCGCTGTCGCCGGGTGATTGCCGTATTCCAGCCGCATCGCTTCACCCGCCTGCACATTCTGATGAAGCAATTCACCAAGGCTTTCAGAAAAGCGGACTTGCTGGTCATTGCCAAGCTTTACGCTGCCAATCAAAATGAGATCGCCGGTGTGAGTGGCCAGACCCTGGCCGAAAATATCAGGAAAAGCGGCCAGGAAAATGTTTACTATTTGGAAACATTTGCCCAGATCGGCGAATTTCTGAAAGACCGGCTGCAGGACGGCGATGGCGTGGCTTTTCTTTCAGCCGGGAACCTAACCCGGATGGCTCACGACTTTGCCGCGGAAATGGAGGCTTTGAAGAAATGAAAAACAGTATGGGCGGCTCCCTGAAATTCGAAGCCGAATTTTTCCGCAAAAACAACAATCTGACTGTGGCGCGCGAAAAGAAAATACATTTCATCCAGGTGCGGACAGTTCATGTCCTTTTGTTGCTCTCCATAGCGCTGCTGGCCGTTTTGACGGTTTATAAAGCGGCGAACTTCCTGCTCACCTGCGATGCCCTGCAGGTGCATTCCTTTCGCCTGCGCAACCAGCCGGTTTTTGCCAAGGAACGGATCGCCGGGATATTGCGGCGTTTCGGCGGCAACATCCTGACCCTGGATCTCGAGGACCTGCATGCCCAACTGCTGCAAGTCCCGGAAATCGAGAATGCCTCCATCCGCCGCATTCTGCCCGACACCGTGGAGATCCTTTTTCGCCTGCGCCGGCCTTTTTACCAGCATTATGCGGACGGCATGTACCGGCTGCTGGATGCAGATGGCGTGGATTTGAGCGCACAGCGGCAAATGCCCTTCGGTCTTATCCCTGTGCGCGGCGGCAGTATGGCAGTAAGCGCGGTAGCAGTTTTTTCGCGCGAATTGCAGCCGCTGCGGGACAAGATCGAATATGTGGCCTACAACGAACCCTATGGCTTGGAAGTGAAATTGCGTGATGTGCCTGAAATATTCTATCCCGGAGAAAATAATTTCGTGCGCAAGATCAACCGCTATTTCAAGATTAAAAGACGCTTAGCGCTGAACATTGCGGCCATCCGCTGCGTGGACCTGCGCATCGCCGGGCGCATTTATTTCGAATATCTGGATGAACAACGGGGGAATTCATGAAGAGCAATTATCTGGTCGGCATCGATATCGGCACCAAGAAGATCTGCACGCTGATTGCGCAGATCAAATCAGATGGGGAAAAGGAGGATGTGGAGATCATCGGCTACGGGGTGGTCGAATCCCGCGGCCTGCGCAAAGGGGCCATCGTCAACATGGAGACTACGGTTGAGGACATCAAGAAATCGATCAAGGACGCGGAATTGACGGCCGGGGTAATGATCGAATCGGCTTACGTCAATATTTCCGGCAAGCACATTCAGAGCATCAACGCCAAGGGCAGCATCAACATTACCGGGCGCAGCAAGGAGATCAGCCGCGAAGACCTGGAACGGGCCATCACCCACGCCAGCGCCATCATGCTGCCGGCCGACCGCTCGGTGCTGCATGTGCTGCCCCAAGAATACATCGTGGATTCCCAGGACGGGATCAAGAACCCGGTAGGCATGGTCGGCACCAATCTCGATGTCTATATCCACATCATCACCGGTTCGCTCACGGCCACCAAGAACCTGCTGTTGTGCCTGAAAAAGGCCAAGGTCAATGTCCTGGGCACGGTGCTTTCGCATATCGCCTCGGCCGAAGCGGTTCTGACCCCCGATGAAAAGGAACTTGGAGTGCTTTCCATCGATATCGGCGGCGGCACCACCGATATCGCCGTTTTTGAAAAGGGGGCCATCAATTATTCGGGGACTATCCCCTACGGTGGCGACAATTTCACCAATGACCTGTCGATCGGCATCCGCACTGCCATCGACCGCGCCGAAAAGATCAAGCGCCGCTACGGCTGCGCCATGGACCCCAACCTGAAGGATGAAACCATCGAAGTGCCTTCGGTCAGCGGCAAGAAGCCGCGGCAGATCTCCACTTCCATCCTGATGAACATCCTGAAACCGCGGGCCTACGAGATATTCGAGATGGTCAAGATGGAGATCGAAAAGGAAGGCCTGCAGAATTCGATCAACGCTGGCGTGGTGATCAGCGGCGGCACCGCCCTTTTGGACGGCATCCTGGATGTGGCCGACGGCATTTTCTCGATCCCGGTGCGCATCGGTTCCCCATACGGCGTCGGCGGGTTGATCGACAAGGTCAACACTCCGGATTTCGCCACGGCCGTGGGCTTGATCAAGTATGGTTTCGCTGACATGAAGGACAAGGGCTTCATTCGCAACAAGCCGAAAAATGTCCTGCAAAAATTCAAGGATTATTTTGGAGTATAGGAGGCTAAAATGGACGATGACATCAAAATCCTGTATGGCCGCGAAAAAAAGCGGGGAGCGGTGCTGAAGGTTATCGGCGTAGGCGGAGCCGGAGGCAACGCGGTTAACCGCATGATCGAAGAAGATCTGAAGGGAGTGGAGTTCGTGGCCGTGAACACCGACATGCAGGTTTTGTCGACCATCAGGCCGCCGGCTTTGAAGCTGCAGATTGGCGATAAAATCACCAAGGGGCTGGGAGCGGGATCCAATCCCGATATCGGGGAACAGGCGGCCCTGGACGATACCGGCCAGATCATTGAGGTCCTGGAGGGCGCCCACATGGTGTTCATCACCGCCGGCATGGGCGGCGGCACCGGCACCGGCGCTTCGCATGTCATCGCCAATCATGCGGCCACCATGGGTATTTTGACCGTGGCCGTGGTCAGCAAGCCATTTCATTTTGAAAAGGAAAAAAGGATGCGCGTGGCCGAGGAGGGGATCCGCAAGCTGAAGGAGAATGTGGACGCCATCATCGTCATCCCCAACCAGAAACTGCTGGAACTGGGCGATGCCAACATCACTTACAAGAACGCCTACAAGAAAGCCGACGAAGTCTTGCTGCAGGCCGTGCGCGGCATTTCCGATATCATTTCCTCGACCGGCGTCCAGAACGTCGATTTCGCCGACGTCAAGGCCACCATGGTCGGCAGGGGCGTCACCCTGATGGGCAGCGGCGAGGCCAAGGGTGATAACCGGGCCGAAGAAGCCGCCAACCGGGCCTTGAACTCGCCGCTGCTTGACAACCTGGCCATCAATGGTGCCACCGGCGTCCTCTACAACATTACCGCTTCCTGCACGCTAACCATGAGCGAGATCGAAAAAATATCCGAACTGATCACCAAGAACGCCGACACCGACGCCACCATCAAATTTGGGGTTATCGAAGACGAGAACGCCGGCGACACCCTGCGTGTGACCGTGATCGCCACCGGCTTCAAGGAAAGCCGCTCCGATGCCCAGGGGCGGGCCAAGACCCCGCCGCCCAATTACGTGCCCATTGAACCGGCTTTCCGCCAACCCACTCCCGGGCAGCTGTTTCTCGGTTCGAACCGGGCGGGCAGCGGCGGGGCCGACCTGCGCAATTACGTCAATGACGGCAACATGCCCAACATGACCCACGGTCCGGATAACTTCGATGACCCGCTGGACATCCCTACTTTTCAGAGGTTGAACCCCATCAAGAAAAAATAGTGCTCTCTGACGAAAAGGAGCATCGTCACCCAGCTTTTTCTTGCTTTCTGCAAAACTCAAAGTTCATTGTTGAGCCGCGAGCCCGGAATCTTCTAAAAAACCTAGGGTGAACCTTGTTTAAGAATTGCTTGACATTTTATTAATATTGGGTATATCATCTCCATATTGAGGCGCAAAATGGAAACGATTGACCGGGTTTTAAAAAAAACACAGGAGAGTTTTTTCCTGTTCGGCCCCAGAGGAACAGGGAAATCGACCTGGATCGAAATGGTCTTTAAAAACGCACTGGCCATCAATCTCTTGGAACCCGATGTGTTCCGCCGTTTCGCGGCCCGGCCCGAAACCCTGCTTGACCTGGTCCGCGCCCAGACAAAATCGGCGACGATCCTGATCGACGAAGTGCAAAAAGTTCCCGAAATCCTCGACGTGGTGCACCGGCTGATCGAGGAAAATCGCGAACGGCAGTTCATCCTGACCGGGTCGAGCGCCCGCAAGCTGAAGCGTTCCGGTGTTGACCTGCTGGCCGGCCGTGCGGCCCTGAAAACCATGCATCCCTTCATGGCCGCCGAACTGGGTGCCGGCTTCGACCTGGATGAAGCTCTAAAAACCGGATTACTGCCGGTTATCCGCGGTTCAAAAAACCCTGAAGAAGCGCTTAAAAGCTATACGGCTCTCTACCTCAAGGAGGAAGTGCAGATGGAGGGTCTGGTGCGCAACATCGGCGCCTTTGCCCGTTTTTTGGAGGTGATCAGTTTTTCGCATGCCTCCTTGCTCAACATCAGTAATATCGCCAGGGACTGTGAAATTGAGCGCAAAACAGTCGAGGGTTATATAGCGGTCCTCGAGGATCTGCTGCTAGCTTTCAAGTTACCGGTTTTTTCCCGAAAAGCGAAAAGGCAATTGAGCGAACACCCCAAGTTCTATCTGTTCGATGCCGGGGTATTTCAATCCCTGCGGCCGCGGGGTCCGTTGGATCACCCGCAGGAGATCATGGGCGGCGCTCTGGAAGGCCTGGTGGCGCAGCACCTTCGCGCCTGGGCCGCTTATTCGGCCGGCAAAAACCAACTCTGCTTCTGGCGGACACGCTCGGGTGTGGAAGTGGATTTCGTGGTTTACGGGGAGGCCGGTTTCTGGGCGCTCGAGGTTAAGAACTCCGCCAAGGTCAACGACAGGAACCTGAGGCCGCTCAGGTTGTTCAGGGAGGATTTTCCCGAAAGCCGGGCGCTATTCCTCTATCGGGGCAGGGAGCGGCTCCTGCGACATGGTGTGCTCTGTCTCCCTTGCGATGAATTCCTGCGTCGACTCGAACCCGATAAACCAATTCCAGGCTAAACTATCCGCAAGATATCACCTGGACCGTTGTCTTCATGACCAACGGCTTGGCCGACTATGCCACTGGCTTCAAGGAAGGCCGGGCCGATGCGCCGGGGCGGGCCAAGACCCCGCAGCCCAATTTTGTTCCCATTGAACCGGCTTTCCGCCAGCCCACGCCGGGGCAGTTGTTTCTCGGTTCAAATCGGCCGGACAGCGGCGGAGCCGACCTGCGCCATTACTTCATTGACGGCAGCATGCCCAACATGACCCACGGGCCGGATAACTTCGATGATCCGCTGGATATTCCCACTTTTCAGAGGTTGAACCCGATCAAGAAAAAATAGTGCTCTCTGACGAAAAGGAGCATTGCTGGTGGTGAGGGTAGAGAAAGAACTAAAAAAAATGGCTTGGCTGGGGTAAGGGTTGATGATGATTCCTTGAACCTGGAGGCCTGACCCGATGGCTTCTTGCAAATATTTCCTCAAAAGAGTATAAATTTAATTTCAGGACGCGATTGATCCAATGTTTATTGGAGATTTTTGAGAGAGCCGGAAAATATGAAGATCAAGGAAACAAATGAGTAAAGTGGTCGTTATAGAGAACCCGATTCTTAATTCACCCTACGTCGAGCCCAAGCGGCATTTTCGGTTCACTGATGAAGGGATTACCAATGAAGTCGTCGAAACACGCCGTATAAGTGCATATTTCATCCCAGTGCCTAGATCCAAGAAACAGGCGGACAGGCAACCCTTGTTTAAAACCGAATGGACCGAAGATCGTATTGAGAAAAATAAACTAATTAATAGAATCCGTGATAGGGTATCTCTGTGGCGGGCAAAGGGACGGCCGTACACCTCCCGGATCACATCCCAGCTCATTGACTATTGGACAAGGCCGGAGCGTGAGAAAAAACTATTTTTCTGCCAGATTGAAGCACTGGAAACCATAATATATATTACCGAAGCAGCTTCAAAACTAGGCGACCAATGGATCGAAAATAAACTGAAAGAAGAAAATGAAACGAGCAATCCCCTTCTTTACCGCATTGCCTTTAAAATGGCCACTGGGTCAGGAAAAACCTTGGTCATGGCCATGCTTATCGCCTGGCACGCTCTCAACAAATTCGCCAATCCTCAGGATGCCCGTTTCAGTGATGCGTTTCTTCTGGTGACACCGGGCATCACCATCCGTGACCGCTTACGGGTTTTGCTGCCCAACGATCCGGACAACTATTATAAAAAGCATGACATCCTATCCACCGAGCAGCAGCTGGAATTATGCAAGGCCAAGATCATCATCGGAAATTTTCACCAGATGAAACTTAGGGAGCGGATCTCGGCCGGCAAATTAACCAAGCAAATCCTGGTCAGGGATGAAGTCAGTCCATTCACGGAAACTCCCGATCAGATGGTACGGCGTGTTTGCCGGGGGCTCGGTAATAAACGAAACATCGTGGTGCTCAACGACGAAGCCCATCACTGCTACCGTCGCAAACCTGATGATGAAGGTGGGGAAAAACTCAAAGGTGATGAACGCAAAGAGGCCGAGAAACGTGATGAAGAAGCCCGGATTTGGATATCCGGCCTTGAAGCCATCAAAACAAAAATTGGCATCCGGGCAATATTTGATCTATCGGCAACGCCTTTCTTTTTACGTGGTTCAGGCTTTTCAGAAGGCACACTTTTCCCCTGGGTTGTCTCCGACTTTTCTCTGATTGATGCCATCGAATCGGGAATTGTTAAAGTACCGCGTGTGCCGGTGGCTGACGATGCCATGTCCGGCGAAATGCCTACTTATCGTAATCTCTGGGTTCGCATCAGAGAGGAACTTCCCAAAAAAGGCCGTAGAGCAGATCCATACCATATCGATCCAAAATTGCCTGCAGAACTCGAAGGCGCCCTGCACAGCCTCTACAGCAATTATGAAAAGTATTATAAGCTCTGGCAAAACAATGTCGAAGCTCGCGAGAAAGGACAGACCCCGCCGGTTTTTATCGTTGTCTGCAACAACACCAACGTCTCCAAGATGGTTTATGATTATATTGCTGGTTATGTAAGACCTTTTTCCAAAGACACATTAGGCGTTGTTCCTGGCGCACTGAAAATATTCAGTAATGAGGAAAACAGCGGCTGGTCTTCCCGTCCCAACACCATTCTCATTGACAGCGAACAGCTTGAATCGGAAGATGCGATGAGTGCCGAGTTTAAAAAGATCGCTGCCATAGAAATCGAAGAATTCAAGAACGAATACAGGACAAGGTTCCCTGACCGAGATGTCGATAATCTGACCGACCAAGACATCTTGCGCGAAGTGATGAACACAGTTGGCAAGCCTGGGAAACTCGGTGAGAATGTCAAATGCGTGGTTTCGGTTTCCATGCTGACCGAGGGCTGGGACGCCAACACAGTCACTCATATTTTAGGTGTAAGGGCATTCGGAACTCAGCTCCTTTGCGAGCAGGTTGTGGGTCGTGGCCTGCGTCGTCGCAGTTATGCAGTAAACCCCGATGGAATGTTCTCACCAGAATACGCCGAAGTGTATGGTGTGCCTTTTTCCTTCATCCCCTGCAGCGGGTCATCTGTTGATCCCAAGCCCGGTCCTATTCCGACCCGGGTGCGGGCGATTGATGAACGACTAGACCGTATGATCCGCTTTCCGCGCGTGATCGGCTACAAGTATGACCTGCCGGTTGAAAAATGGACGGCCAAATTTACAACCGATTCTCATATGGCTCTCTCGGCTCAGGATTTGCCTACAAAAGTTGAAGTTGATCCCATCGTCGGCGAAAAAAGCTTACATACTCTCGACGACTTGAAAAAAAGACGTGAAAATGAGGTTGCATTCTGCATCAGTAAACGTTTTATTGATAAATACTGTAAAGAAGATGGTTTGGAAATCCCCTGGGTATTCCCTAAAGTTCTCCCCATAGTCAAGCGATGGCTGAAAGAATGCCTTTATTGCAAGGACAACACTTTTCCGCAAATGTTGCTGCTCGCCACCTTTTCACACAATGCCGCAGATAAAATCCACAATGCCATTGTGCGTTCATCGGAAGGAGAAAACCGCCTGAAACCTTTGCTGCGGGCGTACGATGCTGAAGGATCAACCCGCTACGTCGATTTCGATACGATCCGCCCTGTCTTCTCGACTCGGGCTGATAAATGCCATATTTCCCACGTCGTGGCTGACACCGAAAACTGGGAACAGAAAATGGCCCAATCCCTGGAAGACATGGATGAAGTCCACAGCTACGTGAAAAACCAGAATCTCGGTTTTACTATCCCCTATATTCTGAATGGCGAAGAAAAGCTTTATTTCCCTGATTTCATCGTCCGTATAGATGATGGCCAGGGTGATCTGCTGAATCTGATCATTGAAGTCACCGGTGAGCGAAAAAAAGAAAAAGCTATGAAAGTGGAAGCGGCAAAAACACTCTGGGTGCCGGCCATCAACAACCACGGCGGCTTCAGCCGTTGGGCCTTCCTGGAAATTGCCGACCCGTGGGATGCGAAGAATATGATTAAGGCTTTTCTAGAAAAAGAGCGGAGTACATGTGAAACACGATGAAATTAATTATTGGTCTGAAGTTAAGCTAGATATTGTAAAAGAATATGCTGGCGCGTATTCAAGAATTCTTAGTGCACAAAAAAATCCAGCGCTTTATCACATTTATATAGATGCTTTTGCTGGTTCAGGCGTTCATTTTTCAAAAAGTACAGGCGACTTCGTAAAAGGAAGTCCATGGAACGCGCTATTAATTAACCCACCTTTTAGAGAATTTCATCTTATAGATTTAAATAATAAAAAAATCGAGTCCTTGCATTCTATTTCAAAAGATTTTTCCAATGTAAATATTTATGAAGGAGACTGTAATAAAGTGCTTTTAGAGCATGTATTCCCTAAAGCCAAACGTGAACATTATAAAAGGGCTTTATGTCTTCTTGATCCCTATGGGCTCCATTTAAACTGGGATGTTATAGAAACTGCTGGTAAAATGAAAAGTATAGAATTGTTTTTGAATTTCCCAGTAGCAGATATGAATCGAAATGTATTGTGGGGAAATCCAGAAAAAGTAAGTCTCCAACAAGCTGCAAGGATGACTGCATTCTGGGGAGATGAATCATGGAAAAAAGCTGCATATTGCACAAATAGGAATTTGTTTGGCTGGTCTGAAAAAACCGACAACGAAACAATTGCCATTGCTTTTCGTGAAAGATTGAAGGTAAATGCGGGCTTTTCTTATGTTTCGGAGCCAATCCCAATGAGAAATCGAAAAGGCGCAACTGTGTATTATTTATTCTTTGCTTCACAAAAACCTGTTGCAGTTAAGATTGCCCAAGACATATTCAATAAATATAGAAATACGGGGGTTAAATAATGGGACAGAAATCAGAAATCGAATGGACTGAATCCACCTGGAACCCGGTAACCGGTTGTACAAAAATAAGTCCCGGCTGTACAAATTGTTATGCAGAACGTATGTCGCGGAGACTGAAAGCCATGGGACAACCAAATTATTTAAATGGTTTCACACTCTCAACTCATGAACATTCTTTAGATCTTCCTTTGCAATGGAAATCCTCACAGATCATTTTTGTTAATTCCATGAGCGATTTGTTTCATAAAGATGTTCCTTTTGATTTCGTTAAGAAGACATTTGACACTATGAATTGTGCTGATTGGCATCGCTATCAAATACTTACTAAAAGATCAGAAAGGCTATTGAAAGTAAGTGCCTATCTGGAATGGTCAAGTCATATTTGGATGGGAGTTAGCGTTGAAAATGAAGATTATATTCATCGGATCGATGACTTGCGAATGACAGGAGCTCACGTCAAATTTCTCTCATTGGAACCTCTACTCGGACCTATTCCTGCGCTTGATCTTTTTGGTATAGATTGGGTAATCGTCGGCGGGGAATCCGGTCCTGGCGCCCGGCCAATGCGTGAGGAATGGGTTTTGGAAATTCGCGATCAATGTTTAAAATCAAAGGTGCCTTTCTTTTTTAAACAATGGGGTGGTTTCCACAAGAAAAAAGCCGGACGATCCCTTGAAGGCCAAATCTGGAATCAGATGCCAATGGCAATTTAAAAAAGGAAACAATAAATGGCCAGACAAAAAAAAACACCGTTGAATGTAACCAGCATCAAGCATAAGGATAAGCGGAAAAATATCCCAACCGAGGAGCTGCGCGACTTTGTGGCTGAAGATGAAGCCGAACCTAAGACCATGCTCTACCCGCGTGATGCCTCTCTTGACCCGCAACTGGTCTGGAAGGGCAAGGACGAACAGGATCGTGCCGACCTTGCCGTCCCGGTGGTGCCGGTTTACATCCAGGAGAAAATTCACCCGCAAGCCATAATTGACGCCATGCCGCGCCTTGAGCAACCTGGTGACAATCAGCCCAGTCTCTTTGCCGACTTCAATGGCGGCCCTGCCGACTTCGAACAAAAGGTTGAATTTTACCAGCACGACCAGAATTGGACCAACCGTATGATCCTGGGCGATTCACTGCTGGTGATGACATCCCTGGCCGAGAAGGAAGGACTAAAAGGGAAGGTGCAAACTATTTATATTGATCCTCCCTACGGAATAAAGTTCGGCTCCAACTGGCAGGTAAGCACACGCAAGCGCGATATAAAAGACGGGAAGGCTGAAGATGCCGTACGGCAGCCGGAACAGATAAAGGCTTTTCGTGACACTTGGAAGCTGGGTATCCATTCCTACTTGGCCTACCTGCGTGACCGGTTAGTTGTAGCCCGCGAGCTGCTCACTGAGACGGGTAGTATTTTTGTACAGATTGGAGATGAGAATGTACATCTAGTGCGAAGTATCTTGGACGAAGTGTTTGGGGCAGACAATTTTTGTGGTTGTATCACTTTTAAAAAAACCACCGGCCAATCAACCGACCTTCTTGCGTCAGTATACGACTACATTCTTTGGTATTCAAAAAACAAAGATAATGTGAAATATCGACCATTGCTTGAACAAAAGAAAGAAAACTTAATTGAAGGATCGTATACATGGATAGAATTCTCAGACGGAACAACTCGAAGAATAAATGTTAAAGACACTGAAAATCCAGAATTATTAGTGGGGGGAAAGCGTTTCATGACAGCCAGTTTAATGTCATCAGGTGCTTCAAAAGAAGGTTCAAAGCCATTTGATTTTGAAGGAGAAACTTACTTCACAGCATCGGGAACACATTGGAAAACAAATTATAATGGGCTATTAAACTTAGCCATGAGTAAACGACTGGTAGCTGTTGGAAAAACTCTCGCCTATAAACGTTACGAAGATGATTTTCCAGTCATATATTTGAATTGTGTTTGGAATGATACCCTACAAAGCACTTTTGCGATTGAAAATATTTACGTTGTACAAACTGCTATTAAAGTGATTCAACGATGTCTTTTAATGACCACAGACCCTGGTGACCTTGTGCTTGACCCGACCTGCGGTAGCGGAACGATGGCTTATGTGGCTGAGCAGTGGGGGCGGCGCTGGATTACTATTGATACCAGCCGTGTTGCCCTAGCATTGGCACGAACGCGCTTGATGGCTGCCAAATATCCTTACTACATGTTGGCCGATTCTCAAGAGGGAATCAGAAAAGAAGCCGAACTGACTGGAAAAATTCCAGTTGATTATAAAACCGAAGGTGATATCCGCAAGGGATTTGTTTATAAGCGAGTGCCGCATGTTACACTCAAGTCTATCGCCAACAATCCGGACATCAAGGAAGGGATGACACGCGAGCAGATCGATGCCGCCATCGCCCGCCACGCTGATAGTGAAACGCTCTACGACCAGCCTTACGAGGATAACAAACGGGTGCGGGTGTGCGGACCTTTTTCGGTCGAAAGCCTGTCCCCGCATCGCGTGCTCTCAACTGCTGATGAAAATATGGATGGAACGATATCAGAAAAGGAAGCACACCAGCAGCAGGATTTCACCACCATGATCCTGGAAAATCTCAAAAAAGCAGGCGTGCAAAACACGCGCAGGAAAGAAAGGCTTACTTTTAACCATCTTGAAACTTATGCCGGAACCTGGCTGCAGGCAGTGGGAGAATTCACTGAAGCGGACGGCAAGCATAAACGAGCGGCTATTTCAATAGGTCCGGAGCATGGTACTGTCGGCCCGATGCAGGTGAAGGAAGCAGCAAAGGAAGCAGTGCAAGGCATTGGCTTTGATATGTTAATTGTTTTGGGCTTTGCCTTCGATCCTCATGTCGACGAGGAAGTAAAACGCTATGGCAAGCTGACCGTTCTGCCGGCCAAGATGAATCCCGACCTGGCCATGGGTGACGAACTGCTCAAGAAAACCGGAGCCGGCAACCTGTTCATGGTTTTCGGTGAACCCGATGTTGAAATAAAAAAACAAAAGGATGGACAAGTCATTGTCGAGATAAAAGGTGTTGACGTCTATGACCCAACCACCGGCCAGATACGCAGCGCCTCAACCGAAGATATCGCCTGCTGGTTCATTGACACTAACTATAACGGCGAGAGCTTTTTCGTGCGCCACGCCTATTTCACCGGTGCCGAGGAGCCCTATGACAAGCTCAAACGAGCCCTACGTGCTGAAATTGATGAATCTGCCTGGAGCACATTGTATTCAACCACCAGCCGCCCCTTCCCCGTTCCCGAGACCGGCAAGATCGCCGTCAAGGTCATCAATCATTATGGAGATGAAGTGCTGAAAGTATTTGAAACAAAAAACATTCCCCCAAAAAAAGATGTTTGACGGAGGCATTCAATTTCAATACCCTACGAAAACAAATTTCGAGAAAAAAGAGGCGGAAAAATGAATTCCAAAGAAAACGGATTGCGGCAATTTCTTTTTAAGGGGGGACTCGCCCCGATCCTCAGCAAACAAAACTATTTCAGTTTATCCGACATCAAGAATTTCCTGCCGATTCGTTATAAAGAACTTAAGCAGCCAACCTTGAATCGTTACCTTGTCGAGCTTGTCCGATCAGGTTCATTGTTCAATGCCGGACGGGGCTGGTATTCGAGCCTTTCCGATCCTTTCAAACTCGATCCGACTCCGGTTGCAGATGCAATAAAGGCAATAGAAAAACATTATCCCTTGCTCCGATTTTCCTGCTGGTCGACGGATCAGGTAAAAAGCTTCATGAATCATTTGTTGAACAGCGATTATCACAGTACTAATACACCCTCTATTTTTTAGCGAAACCGTTATCGGTGCAGTAATTGCATAAAATATTGAGGGGTTGCTTAATCATAATGAGGGGTTGTGGGAAATG
>Ga0180009_10001440_pt1 | contig 29213 bp, 31 predicted proteins | sample OS_PC_MetaG_FD_123537 | JGI IMG/M metagenome (GOLD analysis project Ga0180009, IMG submission 123537) | Groundwater microbial communities from the Aspo Hard Rock Laboratory (HRL) deep subsurface site, Sweden - OS_PC_MetaG | ecosystem: Environmental > Aquatic > Deep subsurface > Groundwater... | reverse complement strand
GAATTAGCCAGTAATTTGCTATAATCTAAAATAAGACCAAAGGCGAGGTGAAGAAATGGACGAATTATATTTAACTACCGATAGATTATAAGAAAAAAGAAGATATGGAAATACAGTCCTCTTGTTTTATAAAGTTGATCCTTAAAGAGAAAGATTGAGGCTGGTTGAATTAGCCAGTAATTTGCTATAATTTAAAATAAGACCAAAGGCGAGGTGAAAAAATGGACGAATTATATTTAACTACCGAAGGACTAAATAAACTAAAAGAAGAATTAAATTATTTAAAGAATGTCAGAAGAGGAGAGCTTTCTAAAGCCATCGGTGAAGCCCGAGACTTAGGGGACCTTCGTGAAAATGCAGAATATCAATCAGCCAAGGAAGAACAAGGACGAACAGAAGCCAAAATTAGATTCCTTGAAGAAAAGATAAGCCGGGCAAAACTTGTAGAAAATGAAAAGTTTCCCACTGATACCATTTGTATTGGTTCTAAAGTAAAATTAGAAGACTTAGATAAAAATTTAGAGCAAATTTATACTTTGGTTAGTCCCTTAGAAACAGATTTTAATTCTGGAAAAATATCAATTAAATCTCCTGTCGCTAAAGGACTATTAGGAAAAAAAGTAAGTGAGGTAGTAGAAATTAATATTCCCGCTGGTCAATTACACTACAAAATATTAGATATCTCTAGATGAGAAAAAAGAGTTATGCAAGTCCTCTACTTCCAAAGCAAAATTAGTAAAGACCTTAGCGATTGTAGGATCAAACTGTTTTCCGGAGCAAACCTCTACCTGAGAGAAGGCCTCTTTTAGACTCATCTTTTTCCGATAAGGACGATCACTGACCATCGCATCAAAAGCATCAGCCAGGCAAAGGACTCTCGCCATTAAAGGAATATCTTCACCACTTAAACCTTGAGGATAACCTCCTCCGCTAAAACGTTCATGATGAAACATAATGGCTGGAATAATATTAGCTAATTTTTTTATTGATCTTAGTATATTAGCGCTCTTGACCGGATGTTCTTTTACTTTGTCAAATTCTTCAGCAGTTAAGTTTCCTGGCTTGTGAAGAATTTCCAAGGATATACCTATCTTGCCAATATCATGAAAAAGTCCAGCTAAATATATTTTGTCTCTTTTTTCCTTAGAAAAATTTAGTTTCTCAGCTATAAAGACAGCATATTGAGCAACCCGAGATGAATGACCGAAAGTATATTGGTCTGCAGTGTCTATGGCTGAAGATAAAGCACTAGTAACTTCTAGAAATAGCTCTTGGAGTTCTTGATAATGAGCAACTTTATCAATAGAGATTGAACATAAACAAGAAACAGTAGATACACTCTTTAGATCATAAGCACTAAATACTTGGTCAATCTTGTCAAATAAACAAAGGACGTTTATTTCTCTATCGTTTATTCTAAAAGGAACAATAAGGACACTTTCTTCTGCTAATCCGAAATATCTATCTTTATGTCTATAAACCTGATTATCTAAAACCGTTCTTTTCTCTAATATTTTAGGTAGGATAAAGTCATTAAAATATGAGTTGTTCTTGATATTAATAGCTGTCCCTAATTGGTCATTATTAAGACCTTCACTGCTCTTTATGTCAATAGTTTTACTTCCTTCCTTGATCGTCCCAATTAAGCCTTTTTTAACATTAATTTGGTTAACTAAGTATAAAATTACTATCTTATACATCTTACTTAAATCATATAAGTGAGTCAGATGCTTGCTTACATTAAAAAGTAATGATAATTCTTCTTCTATCCTTGCCTTCTCTTCTCTTTTTTTAAGCAGTTCTAAAATATAAAGATGATCTTTTTCTTCAAGAAAATGGTGCTCTAATTTATTCTTTAAGTCTTCCTTTAAAGTCAAATCCAGATCTTGACGGGTTTTTTCATCTTTATCTGCTAACAAGAATCTGTTCATTTTGCACCTATTGATTTAATTAAAGGAAAAAACTTGTGGAAAAATTTGCCCCTTAATCTTTGATAAACTCTAAAATAGCTTTACTTACTTCTCCTGGTTTTTCTATTTGAGAGACATGACCACAATTTTCAATCATTAAAAGCTTAGAGCCTTTAATATCTTCATTTAATTGATAAGCAAAAGAAGGAGGAATAATGCTATCTTGATCTCCCCAAATAATTAAAGTAGGGACACGGATCTTTTTAATTATCTTTTCTTTAAAAAATTGGTCATCAGTCTTTAGTTTTAAGATTTGTCGAGCTGTCCAAATTAGAGCATCTGTAGCTTTTGGAATCTTTATATATTGAGCATAAATTTTAATATCTTCATCGGTAATAAGTTTTTTATTATACACCATTTGCCTGACTGTATATTTTACTAAAAAATACTTAGGCAAGATGGCAAAAGCTATCTTAGGAATAACTGAAAAAGCAGCAAATCTAAGATAAAAAGGTGGTTTTTGGTTATAACATAAAGAATTAATTAAAATTAGTTTTTCCACCATTTGGGAATGCTCTTTGGCAAAGATCATGGCTAATCCACCACCATATGAGTTTCCAACAATAGTAGCTTTATCTAAATTAATACTCTTCATAAATCCGTGAAATAGATCAGCTATCTTATAAATGGAATAATCTTCTTCCTTTTCCGGCTTATCTGACTGGCCCACTCCCCTCATATTCCAAAAAATAACTCTATATCCCTGAGAAGCTAACTTATTTACTAAATGTCTCCAATCATAATCATTGCCTCCTAATCCATGAAGCAAGACGATAGTTTCTTTCCCCGTCCCTTCAACAAAGTATTGTATTCTTTCCTTACCTACATAAGCAAATTTCTCTTCACCTAATTTAAAAATTTCTTTAGCTAGTAAAGAATCTCTAATCAGTAAAAAAAAAGTTATTAAAGCTACTGACAAGAAAAATAAAGTGGTCTTTAATTTACTCATATCTTTTTATCCTATATGGCCTCTCAAAATATTGCAAAATTCACGAAAGTCCAATTAGCTATCCTCTTTCTTCTTTTAATAAGAATTTTTTCTAAATAAATAACTAGCTATTAAAAATATCACTGCGGAAAATATTATCAAGACCGTTAAATCTTTGATCACCGAAAATTGAGTAACTTCAATTAAAGCAGCCCTAAGCCCATCCACTCCATAAGAAAGAGGGTTTAAGTAAAAAGCATATTTTAACCAATTAGGAAGCTTATCTAAAGGAAAGAAAGCTCCGGACAATAAAAACATAGGCATAATTAAGAAATTTACCATTAACTGATAACCATGGGGATCGTTCATTTTAGAAGCAAAGGCAATACCTAATGTAACTAAAGGAAAAGAGGTTAAAAACATAAAAATTAAAGAAAGTAAAATTCCTGAAAAAGAAGGTAACTTTATTCCAATTACCAAAGAAAGAAGTAACATTAAGATAGCTTGAATTAAGGCCGTGGTACTTCCTCCTAAGGCTTTACCTAAAACAACGCCACTACTTGATACCGGAGCAACCATAATCTCTTTTAAAAACCCAAACTGCTTATCCCAAATTACAGAAAATCCTGTAAACATTGAAGAAAAAAGAAGAATCATTCCTATTACTCCAGGCATCATAAAATCTATATATCTATTTCTCCCCATAGAGATATTAAAGGCAGAACTAAAACCTGTTCCTAAGATCACTAAAAAGAAAAAAGGCATGCCTAAAGAACCAATAATTCTACTTTTTGCTCTAAAAAAACGTATCATTTCCCTTAACCAAATAGTATAAATAGTATTCAAATTTTTCTCCGCCTTAATTTGAGACGTTCTCTCAGGTGTATTTTGTTATCTGGATAATCTTCTTTAATCTCTTTTCCCGTGTAATAAAGATAAACATCATCTAAAGTTGGTCTATTTATCCTTAAAGAATTTACCTTAATCTGATGTTGATACATCTTTTCTAAAATTTGAGAAACCTTACTTTCGCCTTCATTTAAAAATATTCTTACTGTTTTATTATCTTCTATCTTAATCTCGTGAATATAAGGAAGATTAAGGACTAATCTTAGATCTTCTTTTGTCTCTGACACTTCTAAGATAATCATATCTTTATTAATATTATTTTTTAAGTTAAAAGGAGTATCTAAGGCAATAATTTCCCCTTTATTCATGATGGCAATTTGATCGCATAAATTGTCTGCTTCATCCATGCAATGCGTAGTTAAAATAATAGTCATCCCTTCTTCTTTTAATCTTTTAATATAGTCCCAAATATGCTTCTTGGTCTGAGGATCAAGCCCTAAAGTAGGCTCATCTAAAAATAATACCTTAGGAAAGTGCAATAAACCTCGGGCAATTTCTAATCTTCTTCGCATTCCCCCTGAAAATGTCTTGACTACTTTATCTCTCTTATCATCTAAGCCCACTAATCTTAACAATTCTTCTATCTTTTTCTTTCTTAAATTAAGAGGAATTTTATACAACCTGCCGTGAAAATCAATATTTTCAAAAGCAGTCAATTCTTCATCTAAACTAGAATCTTGAAAAACAATGCCAATAGAACTACGGACTTTATCTTGTTGCTTAACAACATCATAATTCCAAACATAAGCAGTTCCAGAAGAAGGTTTAATTAAAGTACAAAGTATGGAAATTATCGTCGTCTTACCTGCTCCGTTAGGTCCTAATAAACCCAAGAGTTCGCCTTCTTTAACCTGCAAATTTATCTTATTGACAGCTATATTCCCATTAAATACTTTAGTTAAATCTGTTGTCTCTACCGCTAACATCTTAACCTTAAACTAAATTAGCCGAGGATAACTCCCGGCTAATTATTTAAATCTAATAGGACTCAACTTATAGTAGTTATTAGCCGGGACTATTTTATCACCGTTTGAGGAGGATAATATCCTTTCCTAACCGTAGTATTTGGATAAACTATACATCCCTTGCTTAACATTGTCCCGGGGTTAGTGACTGAATTACAACCTGTTTCTACGCGATCACCTAAGATGGCTCCAAATTTCTTTAAATCAGTAGTAATCTTTTTTCCCTCTATCTTTAATTGAATAGGCATGCTTCCTATATTAAGATTAGCTAACTTTGTTCCTGCTCCTAAATTCACCTGGTTTCCTAAAATACTATCACCCACATAAGCAAAGTGCCCGGCTTTAGCTTGATTTAAAAAACAAGCATTCTTTACTTCAGTCGTATGACCGATGACACACCTATTTCCAATAATAACATTTCCTCGAATATAAGCACCTTGTCTTATTTCACAATTATCTCCAATAATAGTTGGACCTTTAATATAAGCACCTGGTTCAATGACTGTCCCTTTTCCAATGGAGATATTCTCATCAGCTAAAGTTACTCCAGAATAAATTACCGAAGCTCCTTCTGATTTTTCATTTTCTATATAAACTTCAAAATTACCCTTAACTACATCTCCTATGACCAATCTAAAACCTTTCTCAATAAGAACACCTTTATAAATAACATAGGTTTTAAGTAAAAAATCTCCTCCATTTCTGAGATTGGTGATGTTAGGATTAAGATGTTCTTTAAGGTAACTTTTTATATTTCCTAAAGCTTGCCAAACATAATCAATATCTTTAAATATACCTTGATGAGCAAAGTCAGAAATATCAAAAAAATTTTCTAAATCCATTTATGACCACCTTAATGAACATTTTAATAAAAATTTCTTTACTTGTCAATTATTTAACTCTTTTTTCTATCTAAATGGCACAGCATTGACATTACCCCCACTCCCTGCGAGCATTAATCTTATCCATATCTACTTTTTTCTATCTAAATGGGTGCAGCATTCATATTACCTGAATTATCATCATTATTAATCCTAATTCTCTTTATTTTTCTCACTACCTCACCTGTAATTTATAAACTGAAATTAGTGAAGTCAGGGGAAGTGGATTACAAAACTTTATTTTCTTTTTATTTTTCTCACTACCTCACCTGTAATTTATAAACTCCACGTGGATGTCAAAGTCTTTCTCCTTGAGCATGGAGATAACTATCTGCAAGTCATCAATTTTCTTAGCCCTCACACGTACCTGATCTTTCTGAATCTCTGCCTGAACCTTCATCTTTAAGTTTTTGATGCTCTTCACAATCTCCCTTGCCTTATCCTGCGCAATTCCCTGTTGTAAAGTAACTACCTGCCTTACAGTGTTCCCTGATGCCCGTTCTATCGCCCCATATTGAAGTGATTTTAAAGATACTCCTCGCTTGACTAATTTAGACTGAAGGATATCTATAACATTTTTCATCTTTTGCTCATCGTCAGAGATAAGCGTTATCTCAGCCTTATCCTTATTGAACTCAATGCTGCTTTTACTTCCTTTGAAGTCAAATCTCTGACTTGTTTCCTTTGTTGCCTGCTGGACAGCATTTGTCACCTCTTGAAGGTCAACTAGACTCACTAAATCAAAAGAATGTTCATCTGCCATTTTTAACCTCCGAAAATTTTATAATATTTTATAATAATAATGTTGGCAGTACATGGAAGGAACTGACCGAGAACGTGAATTACATGGCTGGTAACTAAGGTGGTCGGGTTTGTCAAGACCAATTTTAAGAGGTTTGCCTCGTTATTGCAAATTTAGCATTTTAAATTTAAAATTTACAATTCGTAATGAATAATCCTTTTTTATACCTTTTTCAGATGCCTCGCTATAACTAAACTATAACAGGATACCACCTAATGGAGAGGGAGGATAGACCTTACCCTCTCCATAATTCGCCATCCCTTGTTTAATACTTTAGCCATCTGAAATAGAACTTTGGTAATCGGTAAGGGAAACAATTACCTGATCACCGATCACCCGATAACTGATAACCTTCCCTATTAAGTATTCTTAAGTGTCTCTATCAACTCGCCCTTGGCATTATAAATATCTGCCTTGACCGGGATTGTTCCGTTCAGATTGTGCGTGGCACATGAAAAACACGGATCATAGGCTCGAATAGCCATCTCTATCTTATTCATAATCCCCTGGTCATACTTACCATCCTTAATAAGGTTCATCGCTGCCCACTTGACCGACATATTGATGGGTGCATTGTTATGGGTAGTGCCAACGATGATATTTACGGCCGTAACCATCCCATTTTCATCAGTGGTGTAATCATGGATGAGTGTTCCCCGTGGTGCTTCAACTACACCCACACCTCTACCGGCTACCGGTTTTAAGGCAAGTCGTATATCAGGTGAGGTAATATCCGGATCATTCAAAAGCTCAACGGCATGTTCTGCGGCATACAACATCTCTATCAACCTTGCCCAGTGGTGTAACAGGGTAAGTTGAGCCGGTCGGCCAAAGTTTGCTCTCCATTCCTCAAACTCTACCTGAGCTAAAGGTGTTGCCAGTTTATCCGCAACATTCATTCTGGCTAAGGCATTTACCCGATATATCCCTACAGGGTTATCCATGTCCATAGAGAATCCGCCGGCCTTTTTGTCATAAGGGAACTTGAGGTATGTCCATGGCTCCACATGCTCGGCGATATAATCTAAGTAATCTTTTGGTTCAAAGTCTTCATAACTGCCATCCTTTTTCATCATCCGCAGTTTCCCATTATACAGGTTCATGGCTCCGTCATCATCAACCGTACCCAGAAAGCCGGTTTCAATAGGTGCATACGACTTTACCAAATCCAGGTATGGTGGAAAGATATTCTTTTTAGCAAAGTCCATGGCAAACTTAGCAAACTCAAGGCACTCATTTGCCATTTCCTTAAGTTTAACCACCTCATCCTTAGTAATTGGTTTGCTCCAACCACCAGGGCAAGCAGCATCTGGATGGATAGCCTTACCGGCCATTATTTGAGTCATCATCTGGGCTGTCCATCTTATTTTCACCACTGCTTTAGCAATATCCGGAACCTTGCCCACAATACCGATAACATTCCTTACGGTATAATCTGCCTCCGGTCCCATAACAAAATCCGGTCCGGAGAGGATAAAGAAGTGAAGCACATGAGAGTGGATGAAATGAGCCATATAGGCAAGTTCACGAATCTTTTTAGCAGCTGACGGTATATCAACCCCAAAGACAGCATCTGTTGCCTTAGCACTGGCTAAGTGATGTGCCCACGGGCAAACGCCGCATATTCTCGGTACAATTCTTGGTATTTCCTCTATTGGCCTGCCGGTACAGAACTTCTCAAAACCACGCAATTCGACTACATTTACATGAGTATTAGCCACATTGCCGGCATCATCGAGTTGAATAGTAATCTTAGCGTGGCCTTCAATCCTTGTTACTGGTGCTATAGTTATTGTTTTTGCCATTTTAATTACCTCCCACCCATTCCGGGTCTAAGTCTTCCTTGTGCCCCAATAAACCTATTGAATGTTGGTGCTCTATCCACAATCTCCCTTGGATTTAACCCGATAGATGATAATGCCCCCATCATATCGACCATAGGATTTGCCCCTTCACGAATTGGACCATAGCAACCACGACAGGACATATATGCCTTAATACATCTTGGCATTTTTTCACTACCACCGCAACCGGACATTGTTGCCGGCCCCTGACATAGAAAGCCTTGCTCCATAAAGCAACGCACTTCACTTAAAGGTTGGCCAGGGGTGAACTCAACCGATTCCAGTGGCCTCTTGATAGCAGTAACTGCCTTTTTCTCTCGCTTTGTCGGGCATTCATCACAGACCGAGCGTTCTGTTAGCTTAAATTCTTTCCCCTCTAACAGGCAGGTCAATGCCTCGGCTAATAACTCTGGTGTGGTTGGACATCCAGGAAGTTTTATGTCCACATTGACTACCTCGCTGACCGCATAAACCCGCTCTTCCATAGCAGGAATCTCTTGTGTTGGTGTTTGCCCTGCATCTGTACTTGGGGTATCCTGATACACAAGTTTAGTAATATCAGCTACGGTACAAAGATTGTTCAGCGCAGGAATTCCACCGTAGGTGGCGCATGCCCCAACCGTAATCAAGGTTTTGCATTTTCTACGCATCTCTTCCGCTATATGCCTGTTTTCTTTATTCCGAACACTACCGGAAATAAGCCCTACATCTGCCTCTGGAATCTCTAACTTTTCCCGCTCACCCATCTGTCCATAATACTTATGGTCCATAATAACCGGCATATGGACAAACTCTAATTTTGGTAACAAATCGAGCAACGGCTCTCCAATATCAAGTAATGTTACCTCACATCCGCCACAAGTAGCTAACCATTCTTCAGCAACCTTAACAGCCATTAGTTCCACCTCCTTAAAATTTGTAATAACCCGCTCTACCAGAGCAAGTCTGTTCAGCGGGGATATGTTTAACCGTCAGACTTGTCGGACTGGTCAGACTTGTCAGACTTGGTCAGACATTATTTCTCTCCGCGTATAGACTAAATACTTACCGTCCTCTTCAATCATTCTGGCTTCAAAATCTTGTGCCTTGTAACCAGGCAGTATTTTCTTTGCTTCAATATCAGTTTCGTAAATCTTGCCATCCCACATAAATTTCCGGTCATCAAATTTTCTTGCAATCTCTGGATTCATCATCTCACCTCAGATTAAAATGTCCTGAATGGACTTGGGCCCAACTGTTTTACCGTTTCGGTCATTTCCTGCATTACCTGAGCAAACTTTGGTCCTTCAGAGGCAGAGATCCACTCAAGTCTAAATCGCTCCGGTTCTATACCAAAGTCTTCAAGCATCAGACCAATAGCGTCTGCCCTGGATTCTGCTTTTTTGTTTCCTTCAAGATAGTGGCAATCCCCAATATGACAGCCACAGATCAGGACACCATCTGCGCCTTTAGTTAAGGCATCTACGACTAAATTTGGATGGACCATACCGGAACACATTACCCGGATAATCCGAATATTGGTGGGGTATTGCAACCTGGACACACCGGCAAGATCAGCGCCTGTATAACTACACCAATTACAGCAAAAGGCGATTATTAATGGTTCAAACTCATTTGACATGCTGGTAGCTTCCTCCTCTTAAGATACTGGTTGCAATGCCGCCTCAACCATAGCCGAAAGCATTTCCGGCTTAAAGTGCTGCACATAAATTCCCTTCTTCGGACATGTTGCCATGCACACACCACAACCCTTACATTTAGCCTCATTTACCTCTACTGTCTTTTTGATGGCCCCCTCCTTCATATATTCTATCAGGGTTATGGCTTTATAAGGACAGGGGTCAATACAATAGGCACAACCATCGCAGTTGGCATCAACGACAAAGGATAAAGCCGCCTCAAGTTCAAGTTCATTTTTGGAAAGTATGGTAGCGGCACGACCGGCAGCACCACTTGCCTGTGAGATTGATTCCGACACATCCTTTGGGCAATGGGCAAGTCCTGCCATATAGATACCATCCGTAGCAAAATCAATCGGCCTTAGCTTTATATGTGCCTCTAAGAAAAATCCATTTTGATTAAGTGGCACCTTAAGCATTTGAGCCAGCTCTTTATTTCCGGGCTCGGCAACTATTGCCGAAGATAATACAACCTGGTTAGTATCGATTAAAAGCCATTGGTCAAGCAACAAATCCCGGACCTTGACCCTTAACCCATCTCCTTCTGAATAAACCTCTGGCTTCTCATCATCATTATAGCGGATAAAGATTACCCCTGCTTCCCGTGCCTGGGAATAATAGTCCTCGCGTAAACCATAAGTTCGTATATCCCGATACAGGATGTAGACCTCTGTTTGGGGGTCTTTCTCCTTTAACTTCAGTGCATTCTTTATGGCCTGACTACAGCAGACACGACTGCAATATGATCTGTCCTTCTCCCGCGAGCCAACACACTGAATCATAACTATGGATTTCGAATTTCGAATTTCGAATTTCGAATTTGACAAATTTTCTTCCAATTCCCGCTGAGTAATTACCCGTTTATCCTGTCCATGCAGGTATTCTGTTGGTTTATATTCTGTTGCACCGGTAGCCACAATTATTATTCCATGCTCAATTTCAATCTCCTTACCATTAGAATTAAGCGTAGATTTAAAGTTGCCCAGGAAACCATCTACTTTTGAGACAGAGGTATTCAGATAAAGCTTAATCTTATCTGATTGAGTAACACAAGCAATCATACCTTCGAGTAATTGTTTTGGATTACTGTCATCAAGCAGATATTGAATCCTTCTCAGATTGCCGCCCAGCTCTTTTTCTTTTTCCACCAAATGGACTAAAAATCCTTGAGCGGCTAAGTCAATAGCTGATTGCATTCCCGCCAGTCCACCACCTATAACCAATGCCGCCTGATTTACCTTTATTGTATTTCCATAAAGTGGTTCTAAAAGCCGTGCCTTGGCAATGGCCATGCGGACAAGGTCTTTTGCCTTTCTTGTGGCTTTCTCAGGTTCATTTGCATGGACCCAACTGCATTGGTCACGGACATTTGCCATTTCAAATAGATATGGGTTAAGCCCTGCCTGACGAATGGTATTACGAAATAGCGGCTCATGGGTTCTTGGGGTGCAAGCGGCTACCACTACCCGATTGAGATTATGTTCCTTTATCTTCTCTATAATCGCTTGCTGGGTATCGGAAGAGCAGGTATAAAGTTTATTCTCGGCATGGATAACATCAGGTAATGTTCTGGCATATTCAATTACCCGTGGGACATCAACTACACCGGCTATATTTATCCCGCAGTGGCAGATAAAGACACCAATCCTCGGAGATTGTCCCGATATATCAACCTCAGGTGGATATTCTTTATCCGTAATTAAACTACCCCTTGATTCGGCTAATAGCCCGCCTGCCTTTCCCGCTGAGGCTGAGGCTTGCATGACTGTTTCCGGTATATCCTTGGGAGACTCAAACACACCTGCCGTATAAACCCCGGGTATGTTTGTTTCCATGGGGGAAAAGCTATGTGTCCGGCAGAAACCATATTCATCTAAATTAATTCCAAGTCGGCTTGCCAGTTCCTTTGTTCCTTTCTTTGGTACCATTCCTACAGAAAGGACAACCATATCAAACTCCTCTTCGGCAACCTTATTTCCATTCTCATCCTCATATCGCAGAATCAGATTTTTTGTTTCTTCAATTTCTTTTATCTCTGCTACCCTTGAGCGAACAAACCGAACACCGTATTCATCCTTTGCCCGATTATAATATTCCTCAAACCCTTTACCAAAGGTGCGCATATCCATATAAAATATAGTTGCATCCAGCCCTTCATGAGAATGTTCTTTAGCAATAATAGCCTCTTTGACCGCATAAGTACAACAGACAGATGAGCAATAGGGGTTACCTTTATTTATATCCCGGGAGCCAACGCATTGTATCCAGGCAACCTTTTTAGGTGCATTGTCGTCTGATAGTCGGTGCAAGTGTCCGCCAAATGGTCCTGAGGCGGATAATATCCGCTCGAATTGGAGTGAGGTAACCACATTTTGGTATTTGCCATAGCCATATTCACCCCTTATTTTCGGCTCAAATTTATCATATCCAGGGGTTAAAATAACCGCACCAACATCAATATCGAGCTTTTCTTCTTTCTGTTCGTAATCAATGGCACCGGCCTGACAAACGACTTCGCATATCCCACATTTATCTTTGAGCATGTGGACACAGGAATCATGGTCAATTACCGGCCAATTAGGAACACCTTGAGGATAGAAGATGTGAATAGGAGAACGGCTACTTAGTTCTTCATCAAATTTAGAGAGGATGGGAACGGGTTTTCTCTTTGCCCCTGAAACATCCTCGATGGTAATCCTTTTGGTGGGACAGATAGAAACACATGCCCCACAGAGATGGCATATATCGGATTGCTTACCAAACGGTGAACTTACTCTTCGCTTTGACCCACGATTAATAAAGCCCATCGCTCCTATGCCCATTCGTTCATTACACATCCGCACGCATAACCCACATAAGATACAACTCATATCTTTTTTTGGTTTAAGTCTCAGTTTAGTTACCCCAATTTCTTTAGCTAATTTCTGAATTTCTGTCGAATCAGGGCATCGGGTCAACAGGAGTTCTGCCATTATCCGCCGGGTCTTTATGACCCGCTCAGAGTGGGTCTGGATAACCAGTCCTTCCTGAACCGGATACAAACAAGAGGCAACAATATCACTGTAATTGCCATCTTTAATCTCCACAATACAAAGCCGGCAAGCACCATAAGATGAAAGTGCTTTATGATGGCAGAGAGTAGGAATCTTTATACCTGACCTCTGAGCGGCTTCAAGTATCTTCGTTCCTTCCTCTATCTGTATCTTTTGGTCGTTAATAGTTAAAGTAATCATTTTTCTACCTCTATTTTTTAGGTGTCACTCATCAGGTCTGCACCGCAGGCTATCCTTACCTCTGCTTGAGAATTTTCACTTTTCTCAATAACCTTAGCCTCTAAAATCTCTATGATTTTTTTAATATTCATCCTACTTTTTTCCATTTTTTGTTGTTTTTTTTATGCTGTGCTTGAATTTCAACACAGCAAAATTCAGCTCAATAGTTGTTTCGCTCTCATTTGATACCAGATTGTCATCAAGAATTTCAGCAATGATTTCACCGCTCTTTTGAAGCAAGTTTTGTTTTTGGCTATCGTCCTGTACATTTGACAGTGCTTTAATATTTCGTGAAAGGTTTCTAATTTTTGCAAAAGTTTCAATAATGGCTATTGTTGTTTGGGTTGCTTGCGGGCTTTTGAGAATCGTCGCTAACATATACAAGCCTTTTTCGGTAAAGGCACTTGGAATCTTAACTTTCCCTCCTTTGATTGAAGTCGAAAATTTCGACTTCAATGCAGCCCATTCATTTTTATCAAGTTCCAATGTATAACCACCCGGAAACTTATCTGGATTGTTCTTGGTAGCTTCATTAATTCTTTTTGTCTCAACTGCATATAATTCTGCTACATCACTATCAAGAATAACTTTTTGACCCCTTAAATTTATGATTTTGTTTTCAATTTCTTCAAGTTTTACGATATCCATGTTTTTCCTCTCTTCAATACAAAAGTTTGAACTCCCTATGTTATAATTACCGCCTCAAATTTACATATCTCACGACATGCCCCGCATTTAATACATTTATCTCTGTCTATAATCTGAGGCTGTTTCTTCTCGCCGGAAATAGCCGAAGACGGGCATACCTTGACACATAGCAAACAAGCCTTGCACCGCTCAGAGTCGATTGAATATTTAATCAATGTCTTACAGACACCTGCAGGACACCTCTTTTCTTTGATGTGGGCAATATATTCATTACGAAAATATCGCAGGGTAGAAAGCACGGAATTTGGAGCTGACTGTCCCAATCCACACAGAGAGGCATCTTTGACCATAGAGCCTAACTCTTCTAAAAACTCAATATCTTCCTCTATTGCCTTACCTTCACATATCTTGGTTACAACCTCAAGCATGGCGTTTATTCCCTCCCGGCAGGAGGTACATTTTCCACAGGACTCCCCATTAAGGAAGGTAAGGAAGTATTTAGTTATATCCACCATACAGGTGTTTTCATCCATAACAATCATGCCTCCAGAGCCCATTATCGCCCCAACTTTGGTTAGCTCCTCATAGTCTATCGGCATATCAAGGAGGCTTTCCGGAATACATCCACCAGAGGGACCACCAATCTGAACGGCTTTAAACTTCTTATTATTCTGAATGCCGCCACCAATTTCATAGACCATCTTGCGGAGGGTAATGCCCATAGGCACCTCAACCAATCCGGCATTGTTTATCTTCCCGGCTAAGGAAAAGACCTTTGTCCCTTTACTCCCTTGCGTACCAATCTCCGCAAACCATTTTGCCCCTCGATTGATAATAGCCGGGACATTTGCCCATGTTTCTACATTATTGATATTAGTAGGTTTGCCCCATAAACCTGATTGGGCCGGAAATGGTGGACGTTGTTTTGGAGCAACATCTCCTCCCTCAATAGAGGCAATCAGGGATGTCTCCTCACCAGAGACAAAAGCCCCTGCTCCCCTGAATATTTTCACCTCGAAATTAAAGCCAGCCCCTAAAATATCTTCACCCAACAGCCCATAATCCCTGGCTTGTTCAATAGCTCGCTCCATCCTCTTTATGGCCAGGGGATACTCAATTCTTATGTAGATATAGCCATGGGAGGCACCCATGGCATAAGCACCAATGACCATTCCTTCAAGAATCGAGTGTGGGTCTGCCTCCATAATTGACCTATCCATATAAGCCCCTGGGTCTCCCTCATCTGCGTTACAAATAATATACTTTGGTTCACCTTCAGCATTTCGACAAAACTCCCATTTTCTCCCGGTTGGAAATCCTGCACCTCCTCTGCCACGAAGTCCGGATGCCTTTATCTCTTCTATCACCTGCTCAGGAGTCATTGAAGTTAGAACTTTCGCCAATGCCTTATATCCATCCCGAGCAATATACTCCTCAATCTTTTCCGGGTCTATGAGCCCTCGATTACGAAGGGTAATCAACCTCTGGTCACGGAAAAAGACAATATCCTTCATCCGGGCAATGGGTTGTTCCTCTTTTTTGGGAACATACATCAATGACTTTACCGGTCTTCCCTTCAGGAAATGCTCCTCAACAAGATGAGGAATATGTTCAACCTTGACCTGCTGATAGAATATGCCATCCGGCTGAACAATCATAATTGGACCGGCATTACAGAAACCATCACAGCCGGTAGGAATAACCGCTACTTTGTCTTCTAAACCCCTTTTTTTGACCTCTTCCTCTAATGCTTTCATTATTTCTAATGAGCCTTTGGCCACACACTCTGTTCCTGTGCAAAGCATAATATTAGTTCTATATTCTTTCATTTAACCTACCCTTTCACTGCCGACTGATAGGGCGTATTCACTCACTATCTTACCACCCAGGACATGTTCCTCAAATACCCTTTTAATCTTTTCCGGAGTTATATCCACATACTTAACAGGAGGTTCATCTTTTAATTCTACGGTTATCATAGGTTCCCGACTACAAAGCCCTGCACAACTTGAGGTCATAAGCAGGACATCCTTAATCCCTTTCTGGTCTATCTCTTCCATTAATGCTTTCATGATTCTCCTTGCCCCGGCGGCTATACCGCAGGTACTCATATGAACAATGACTCTGGCTCGACCAGCCCCTTCACGAAGAAGGATAGTTCTTTTTGTCTCTTCACGAATTTTATCTAAATCCGCAGGTTTTATTTTTGGCATCTTGCAACTCCTTAGTGATATTCCTTAAGTATTTCTTCCACCTTGGCCTGGGTAACATGTCCATATACTTCTTCATTGACCATCAACGCCGGTGCCTTACTACAACAGCCAAGACAAGCAATCGTTTCCAGACTGTATTTCAAATCTTTGGTTGTCTCACCTGCTTTAATGCCTAACTCCCTTTCAAAGGCAGACAGGATAGACGGTCCCCCCTTAATGTAGCAGGCTGTTCCCATGCAAACACTGATGGTATAAAGTCCCCGTGGAGTAAACTTAAAGGCATTATAAAATGTAGCAATTTGATAGACCATACTCAACGGAAGGTCTAACTCCTCAGAGACATACCTTAAGATATGTTCGGGCAGATACCGATACTCAATATTGACATCATGAAGAACAGGCAACAGGTTTCCTTTTTCGTCTTTATAGGCATCTATTATCTTCTTCATCCTTTCAAGATCTTCCGGTGAAAGCTCTACCTGAACCTTTTCCTCATGTTCCATGTAAATTTTATACTTGACCGGGCAATTTTCGACACATACGCCACAACCGGTACACTTTGACGAATCTATATATCTTGGCTTCTTACTTATGGAGACGGTGAATTTGCCCGCTTCTCCCTTAAGTCCTTCTACTTCACCATAAGTTATTAATTCGATATTGGGATGTCCGGCGACATCAACCAATCTTGGTGCCAGGGTACACATAGCACAGTCATTAGTAGGGAAGGTTTTATCAAGTTGAGCCATTCTGCCGCCAATGGCAGGTTCTTTCTCAAGTAGATAGACCTTAAATCCCGTTTCTGCCAGGTCAAGTGATGCCGCAATACCGGCAATACCACCACCAACGACTAATACCGCACCGGTTTTCTTAGCCATCTATATTCTCCTTTGAAAATAAATATGCCTCTAATTTATCCACAATCCCTTTAGTATCTTCTAATGCTTCTTCCATATCCTCTTTGGTATAAGAATCTAAAGACCACGATGAATCTATTCCTAAATATAAAGCCTTATCCCTTTCTGGTGAAAGTGACTCTACAACTGTATTCAATTCATCTGAAAATGGGAAGGATGGATAAAGGCTCTTAAACCTGGGAATCTTTAAATAATGTTTTTTGGGTATTTTCTCACCTTTTAAGATAATTCCAGCTACACAAGAAGATTCAAGTGCATGATATATATGAAAGATAGCTCCCTCAAAATATTCCTTTTCTAAAAGAAAATTTGCCATTTCAAGATGACGATTTGCTGTCTTAAAACAACTTTTTGCTTGTTCTTCTTTACAAAAAATTCTTTCCATAAATCAACCTTCCTTCTCGGCGAATATTCTCAAACAGTAATGAGTTATCTTTTAAATTCTTAAAGGTTTCATAATCATAGATGATTGGAGAAAAAAGAATATTATATTTGCCAAATAGATTACCGAATACCTGTTTGGCAAATAATTTAGTCACCTTATAAGAAGAGCCTAACCTTCTTTTGGTTATTATTAAAAGGTCAATATCCCCTATCTTTTTTGCACCTCTTGCCAAGGAGCCAAATAAGACAATGGAGAGTATCTCACCCTTAAAATCTTCCTCCAATTTGTTTTTAGCCTCTTCTAAAATATCATTAATCTCCTTCATTTAAAATATCACCGCCTTTGTAGGGACAGGGTTTATCCCTGTCCGAAGCGTAATTGGTTACTCAAGCGATGGACAACCACAAGGGTTGTCCCTACAGAATGGTTACTCTTTCAATTCACCTGTGACAGAGCATTAGATTCACCTCGTTGAACGGCTGAAACCAATTTATCAGCACAGACTAAGTTTTTATGCAGTCCCAACTTTTTGGGTTCAAATCCAAATGCCAGCCCCAGCAATTGGGTAAAATAGACCACTGGTATATCAAGCTTCACATTGGACACAGATTCCACCTTGGCATACAATGTTTCTAACGCCATCTGGCACATAGAACAAGCGGTGACTATGCACTGGGCTCCTATATCCTTGGCTGAAATCAGGATATTTTTAGTCATCTGGATGGTTAAGTCTTCGTTAGTCATCAGCAGGGAGCCGCCACAGCATTTTGTTTTGTAAGGAAAATTAAGGTTTTCTGCCCCTAAAGCCGTAACTATCTCACCCAAAGATTTTGGGTCTTCCGGATTATCAAACTGTGTCCTTCGTGAAGGTCGCACTAACAAACACCCATAATAAGCCGCTACCTTCAAACCAGCTAAGGGCTTTTTTATCCGTTCCTTTATTTTGTCCAGTCCAATGTCATTTATGATGATGTCCAATGGATGCTTTATTTTCAACTTATTTTCCGGAATCTCCTGTCCAATAATATCCTCTAATTTTGGTTTAATCTCCGGGTGAGCCATTAGCTCATCCTCTACCTTCAACAAATTTGATAAACAAGCAGGGCAGGGGACAACTATCTTTGTCCAATCTTTTGCCGCAATAGCCACATTTCGTGCAGATAAGGAAAGAGCCAGAAGGGGATTTACCGAAGATGCCTCTACCGCCCCACAGCAATTCCAGTCCTTTAATTCTTCCAACTCAGCATCAAGGTTTGCAAATACTGCCTTTGTAGATAATTCATATTCCTTAGCGGTTGAATGAAGAGTGCAACCCGGATAATATCCTATGGTCATTTTTCTACCTTCCTAAAGATTTCTCGGATCTTTTTTATCCCTTTAATTCGATGAGGCAAAAATGGCAACTTACCATGTTTTATCATTTCTATGCCTAATGGCATATAGCCTATCATTCCGGCAATGTCCCTCTTACCTAAGAAGAATTTACCCATCAGTTCCGGCTCCCAGACCCGGCCATATGCCTTAATTGAATTGACAAACACCTTAGCAAATAAGGCACCTGGAGATTTTATCTTAATTTTACCCTTTTTAGCTTCCTCCAAGGCAATGTTTCGTATGGCATGAATGACCTCAACAAACCTGACATCCTGTGGACAACGTTCATAGCAGAGTGAACAACCGGCACATAACCAGATAAAATCAGACTCCAAGACCTCTTTTTTCATACCAAGTATGGCCATACGGATAATTCGTCTGGGATTATACTGCTCATCAATCTCTCGGACAGAACACGAAGCAGAACATGTCCCACAACCATAGCAACGCATTATTTTCTCTCCACCAGACACAGCCGCAATCTCATATTTAAAGTTTGGCTCTAAGTTACTTACCTCAATTGCTTTTAATCCCATTTTTAATTATCTCCATATTAATTCTACTTATGTCCTTATTAATTTTAATAATACCAAAAATATCTTAAAAAGGTCAAGAAAATTTTTTATTTGAGATCATAATATTAATAATTAGAGTTAATAGCATAAATCCGAAGCCTATCTATTAAAAAAATATCTTTTTAGAAACAGTATTTGCTCCAGCGGCTATAACTTAGTGCTCTCTCCACATTTTCCTTCTCTGTCAGGATTTGTTTAGATAGATTACCCATAAATTTTTACTCCAGTTTCTTCCACCAGGTCATTAAATAATGATTTCTTAGAAAGATCTACAAGATCAACAGGCTTTGGTAAGTGTTTAAATAACTCAGCATAAAACTTAAAGAATAACCGAGGTTCAATTCCTTTTACACCAATATCTATATCATTAGATTCCTTGCCCTTTTCAATTGATGAACCAAATAGAAAGACAGAGGAAACACTGTTGCTAAAAGACTCTAAATTTTACCCTTTAAAATTCTACCCTTGGAGCTTTTTTAGCTGCTTCTTCTACTTCAAAATAAGTAGCCTCTTTAAACCCAAAAATAGTAGCAAATACTCTCCCTGGAAATCTTTTAACATTCACATTAAATTCTTTAACAGCATTATTATACCTCATTCTTTCTACTGAGATTCTATTCTCTGTTCCTGATAATTCATGCATCAATTGGCTAAAATTTTGATTAGCCTTCAAGTCTGGGTATCTTTCTATTATTAACAATAATCGAGATAAGAACCCTCCTAATTCATTAGAAGCTTTTATCTTTTCAGGAACAGTATTTGCTCCAGCTAATTTAGCTCGAGCTTCAGCTATGCCGATAAATATCTCTTTTTCATGCTTAGCATAGCCTTTTACCGTATTAACTAAATTTGGAATTAAATCACCTCTTCTTTTTAACTGATTTTCTACTTGAGCCCATGTAACTTCAACATCTTCTCTTAAAGTAACAAGTTTGTTATAATGATTAGTAACGAAGCTAAAAATCATCCACGTTATTATAGCCACAACTATTAAAGCAATACCTAATTTTCTTTTCATTTTTTACTCCTTTCCTTTAATATAACTTTACCAATAACCTTTCTACCAACTTCCAGAAGCACCTCCGCCACCACTACTACCACCCCCAAAACCACCAAAACCATCACTAAATCCGCCACTTCCGCCATTATAACCACCACCTCGCCAATAGCCACCTCTACTACCTAAAAGCCCCAAAAGCAGAAATCCTAAAAGGCCCCTTCTTGAGCCTAAACATAGGATCAATAATAATAAAGTAAATAAGCTCCCTAAGATAGAACGACCAGAAATTTTGGTAGGTTTTTTTACTTGAAAAGAATCCATTTCGTGACTATCAAGATCTATTTTTACCTGATATTCCTTTTCTATAATCTTAGTAATATATATCATTCCGGCTAATAACCCCTTGCCGTAATCTCCTTCCTTGAAATAAGGAATCATTATCTTATCTGTTATCTGCCCACATAAGCCATCTGGCAAGATTCCTTCTAACTCATAACCAACTTCTATTCTAACTTTTCTCTCCTTGGGAACTACTAATATTAACAAACCATCGTCTTTGCCCTTCCTTCCAATCTTCCAAGCCTCAAATAAAGTTACACTGTAGCCTTCAATACTTTCTCCTTCTAAAGAACTAATGGTGGCTATCGCTACTTGAACCTTAGTTTCCTTTTCTATCTTCCAGGCTAATCTTTCTAAATAGCTTTTATAATTAGCGTCTATAATTGCCGCCAAGTCATTGACATATCCTTTAGGTGTTGGATATTTTTGCTCTTCTTTGCCGTATAAGGTAGAAATATAGCCTAAACTCACTAAGAGTAAACATAAGATTAATTTCTTCAGGTATCTTTTCATTTTACTACTTTTACTTTAAGCAACCTTCACTTCGTCTGCCATAATGGCCATCTTAAGTATTTCTTCCATATATTTATTATATACTTCCTCAAGTTCTGCTCTTTTGGAAATTTTAGATCCTTTCTTTAAATTTAATATTTTCTTAAATAAATCTAGATCAATCTTAAGATGCTCCGCTGCTTTATTTAAGAGATCTTCTTTATGGTAAGAAATAATTCCTTCCTTAAGGCGAAGTAAGTTTCTAATCACGGGTATAAGCGCAGAAAAAGATTCTAAAATAAGCTGGGTAATTGCCTTTTTACTCCTTCCTATCTCTAAATAAGCCTGTCTTAATCTTATTAACTTTCCTTTTAACTGTTGTTCACATTGAAGCTTTAAATATTCTCTACCTATCTCTAACTTTTCTAAAAAATCTTCTCCATAAATAAGAAGATAATTTTCTTTTATCTCTAAGAATTCTATAGGAAAGACATCGGTCGAGGTCTTGATATATTCATTCGTCAAGAATAAAGGAACAATAATCCTTTTTTTCTGTCCCTTACTGACTAATTTTAAACTTTTATTTAAATCATCTATTTTAAGATGATCAAATATTATCGCTAAATTTATATTTGACTTTTTAGAGATATAGTCATCTCCAACCGCACTTCCATAAACTATTATCGAAAGAAGATTATCTTGATGTATTTTTAGCATTTCCGAACCATACCATTCCACTACCCTTCTCATTTCTTCAGGTAATTTGCTTAGGTTCTTTAACATCTTTTCACCTCATTTTTAAATTAAATTTTGTTATTAAATTAAAACTATCTTTAAAGTCTAAATCTAAAAATTTGGTTTCCATTTTTCTTGGCACCTTTAAATCTTAATTAATCTTATATCTCCAAAGACACCTAATTTAGATTTCTTGATGACTAAGATTCCTTTAATCTCTTTAATATTTTCTACTACTTTTCTTATTTCATTAAGATCGATCTCTTTAGAAACCATATTACCAATTCTTGTGGCCATAGCATCAGCTAAAGCCGTAGATTTAGAAATAACTACCGCGGCATCAGCTTCACCAAAGCTTAAAGAAGGACCTACTGTGGCTGAAGAAGTACAAATGCCTAAAGGTGTTTCCTCTGGATATATTTCTAAAGCTAATTTATTTGAAAAGACTGAAGCCCCCGCAAATATTCCCACTTTTCGCCTTTTTCGACAACTAATAAAGATATCTCCTCCATTTTCTATTATAACTTCCGTAGAATAATTAAGGAGATCTTTGCCTGTATATTCTGCTATTACTCCTGCTACTGCCGCCATAGGTCCTACCTGGGCTTTTATTCCTGCCCAAGCCATTTCTTTTACAATTAAAGGAGCATCTTCGCTAACTAGACGAGGCTGGAGAGTCTTTTGAAATAAAGGATCCTTTAAGACTATATATTCTTCAATTAACTTTCGGTATTTTTTAATAGACTCTGTAGCTTCTTTGATCAGCTCTTTGTCTGCGCTTATAAATAAGTCGGTTTCCTTAACAGCTACGGTAAATTTAATTAACCCCTCACTTCTTGAGCTATTTCGGTAACTTCTTATTTCATACATAATTTAAACCTAAGTTAGTATAGCAAAATTATCTAAAAAGTCAAAGATAAGAGATTTTTCCTGTCATATAGCAGTTAGCTGTTAGCTAACAACTACTTAAATAAGATAGCTATAGCCTCATCAATAGTCCTTACTTTTATCAAGTCAAGAGGAAGAGAAGGTAAGTTATTCATATTAGAGAGAGGAAGAAGGCAACTCTTAAAACCTAACTTAGCAGCTTCTTTAATCTTTTTTTCTGCTTGGCTAATTCTTCTAATTTCTCCAGTCAGGCCTACTTCTCCTAAGATAACCATCCTTGAATCAATAGGTGTATTTTTAAAACTTGAAAAGATAGCACAAGCAATACTTAAATCAGCTGATGGCTCGTTAATTTTAAGTCCACCAGTTAAGTTTACAAAGATATCAAAAGAAAATAAATTTATCCCTATCTTCTTCTCTAAAACCGCAATTAAGAGATGAAGTCGATTATAGTCAAATCCTAAGACATCTCGACGAGGTAAGTTGTAACTACTATGAGTAACCAAAGATTGCAATTCTACCAAGAGACAACGACTGCCTTCTATCACAGAGGTAATAGCCGAACCAGGTGTGTTTTCACGATGCTCATTTAAAAATATCTGGGAAGGATTAAGGACTTCTTTTAAACCAAGCTCTTGCATTTCAAAGATACCAATTTCATGAGTAGAACCAAAGCGATTTTTAATTGCCCGTAAAATTCGGTAAGAGTAATGTTCTTCTCCTTCTAAATACAGGACTGCATCTACCATATGCTCTAAAACTCGTGGTCCGGCAATAGCTCCTTCTTTAGTCACATGTCCAATTAAGAAGATAGGAATATTCTTACTCTTAGCCAAGAGTAAGAGTTGAGAAGCAGATTCTCTGACTTGACTAATACTACCTGAAGAGCTAGATAACTCAGGAATGTGGACGGTTTGAATAGAGTCAATAATGGCTAATTGAGGACTGATATTATTGATTTGATCTAAAATAAGGTTAAGATTATTCTCGCAATAAATATATAAATTTTTAGGAGAAATACTTAAACGATCGGCCCGTATTTTTATTTGACCGGCGGATTCTTCACCAGAAATATAAAGCACCTCTCCATATTGATTGGCTATAGCTTGACTAACTTGGAGAAGCAAAGTTGACTTTCCAATCCCTGGATCTCCTCCAATCAGGACTATAGAACCGCTAACTATTCCTCCACCTAAAGTGCGGTCAAATTCTAAAATATTAGTCTTTAAACGGGGACAAGAAGAAGATTTAATATTCTCTAAATATTGAGGTGTAGACTCAGAAGAAGACTTCACTGGGGGGATAGAAAAACTCTTAATCTCTTCTATTAATGTATTCCAGTTCTGACAGCCAGGGCATTTACCTAACCATTTAAGGCTTTCATAACCACATTCTTGACAGAGATAAATTACTTGATTTTTTGGGGGCAAATAAATCCTCTATTTTCGTAGTAGTTTCCAAGGGTTTTCTTTTACATCTTCAGAAAGTTTGTTTAAGTTTTGAATAATTTGATCTAAATCTTTAGCTGTTTTTTCATTAGTAGTCAATTTACCCAAAAGACCTTCGCCTTTTTCAATCTTACTCATAATGTTCTTCAAGGCATCGGCTGCTTTAGTAAGCTCTTGAGAGGATCTCTGATAATTATCTAAAATAATATCTAATTTGTCTTTATTTTTAATAATAGCCTGGTCTATATTCTTAATAGGTTGGCTTATGTCCTTAGTAATCTGATCTATGTTTTCCTCTGTATTTTTAGTAATCTGATCTATGTTTTCTTTTATATTTTTAATAGTCTGGTCTATTTTTTTTCCTATATTCTTGAGCGTTTCTTCTAAATCACTTGAGATTTTCGTACTCTTCTTCTTTAACAAGATGGAAGTATTCTTAAATTCCTCGCAAGCGATCTTAATATCTTCCTTATTTTCTTTAATTAAAGAAGTTATATTTTTTTCAATCTCCCCAATGGTGGATGAAGCTACTTTAGCTGCTTCTAAAATAGCTTTAGAAGAATTACCTAAGCTTATAAAAACTTCCTTAATATTTCCTCTGTTTTCAGTAATAATAGTGTTAAAATTATTCATTACCTTGTCGATATTGTTTAATACATCTATAGTAGTCTTTACTATCTTACCAAGGTCAGCTTTTTTTATCGAACCATGTAATGCTTCCTCGATTCTCCCGGTAGTTCTTTCTAAATTTAAGATAATCTTTTCTGTCTTATAAAAAAGATCTCCAAGGCTAACAGGATCTACACCTACAATAGTATCCCCATCTCTTAATATTCTTGCCCTTGATAAACTTTTGACAATCTCTATATATTTTTCTCCAACAATTCCTAATGAGTTAATGGTAACTTGAGAATCTCTTTTAATAGATGCGCTTTCTCTGATCCAAGCAACTACTTTTATTTTTTCACCTTCCACTCTCATTTCTTTTACTTCTCCTACTTCCATTCCTGAAAAGCGGATAGGTGAAGCAACCTCTAATCCTTCTACTCGATTAAATAAGATGTTAATTTTATACCCTTTTTGGTAAAGATGAAAGTCACCTACGCTAATGACAATAAAGGTTAATATTAAAAGACCGATCAGGACAAAAAGACCTACTTTTACTTCTGTCAATGATTTTTTAGTTTGATTGTTCATAAATTTTCTACTTTATTAAATAACAGTAAAGATAACTACACTTACGAAAAAATATTACTTTAAACCTCAAGGTATGTCAATAATTTACTTTACAATGTCCGAGCATTCCTGAGCGCCATAGGGGCAAAGCCTTTATGGAAGATAGCTCCGAGTATTAGCCAGAGCCAACTTGTTAGTTATTAGTAATAGGGCCGTTGGCATTACCGCTAATAAATTGTTTGACTATTTTATTTTTAGTGTTTTTAATTTCTTCAGGTGTACCTACTTCAATAATTCTTCCTTGATAAAGCATGGCGATACGATCAGCAATAGTATAAGCACTGACCATATCGTGAGTTACCGCAATAGAAGTTAAATGCAACTCCTTTTTAAGTTTAATAATTAAGTCATTTATAATTGCTCCCATAATAGGGTCAATTCCAGTTGTAGGCTCATCATAAAGAATAATTTCTGGATTCGTAGAGATGGCGCGAGCTAAAGCTACTCTTTTTTTCATCCCTCCACTCAAAGAAGCAGGATACAAGTCTTCAATATTATGCAATCCGACCAGACTTAAATTCTTAGTAACTATTTCTCTAATCTCTTCTTTCTTCATCTCGGTATGTTCAGACAAGTAAAAACCAACATTTTCAGCGACCGTTAAAGAATCAAACAAAGCTGAATTTTGAAAGACCATGCCAAATTTTTTAATTATTTGATTTAACTTATCTTTAGGTAATTTAGTCACATCCTCGTTAAAGATTTTTATACTTCCTTGATCAGGCTTTAATAAGCCTATAATATGTTTCAATAAAACACTTTTACCACCTCCACTTTGGCCAATGATAACCATAGTTTCACCTTTATTGATAAAAAGATTAACTTCCTTTAATACTTGGTTGCAATCAAATTTTTTCCAAAGATTACTTACTTCTATCATCAAGATCCTATTGCACTTAGACACTTAAAATTTTGGACAATATTCATTGGGCAGTTAATCTAATTTAATCATTAAAAAAACGGTCAAAAGACACTATTAGTCTAACTAAATCATGGTAAAACTAAAGTTAAAAAGTAGTCTGTGACTAAAACAAGGATGATCGATGTCACTACTGAACCGGTGGTAGCTTTGCCTACTCCTTGAGCTCCTTCTTCTGAATTTAATCCTTTATAACAACTAACAATGGCAATGATTAACCCAAAAAAGATAGCTTTGATCAAACCACTTAATATATCAACCGGATCAACGAAGTACTTAGTTTTATCAATATATAAACTAGAGCGGATCCCAAACTTAGTCACGCTAATAAGATATCCTCCTAAAATACCAATAAAATCAGTATAAATAGTAAGAATAGGCACCATCGTTAACAAAGCCAAAAACTTAGGAACTATCAAGTATTTTATAGGATTTACCGCTAATGTCCGCAAAGCATCTATTTGTTCAGTAACCTTCATACTTCCTAGTTCAGCTGCGATAGAAGATCCAACTCTTCCTGCCACTATCACTGCCGTGAGGACCGGACCTAATTCTCGGGCCATAGAAAGACCCACGACCACCCCGATGTACGCTTCTAATTCAAATTGTCTAAATTGATAGTAAGATTGAACTGCTAAAACCATGCCTGTAAAAATAGCCATAATGGAAGCAATAGGTAAAGTTTTTAGGCCCACCAGCTTCATTTGCTCGACAATAGGTTTAAAGCGAAAAGGCGGAGTAAATATTTGGACTAAGATATCTTTAGCTAAAATAGCCAGGCTACCCAACTCATAAAGAAAAGTATATCTCTTAATAATAGCCTCCATTAGGTATAACTACTTTAAATTTAATAAGAAGAACTCTCGGAAGATAAATTTTCAAATCTTGTATATTCTTTAACAAAAGCTAATTTAAAGTTTTCTATTGGTCCGTGCCGATGTTTGCCAATGATTATTTCTGCAATTCCCTTGTTTTCGGGAAGAGGTTGATAATATTCTGGTCGGTAAATAAAGACCACCAGATCTGCATCTTGTTCAATAGCTCCAGATTCTCTTAAATCAAAAAGCTGAGGTCGGCGATCACTTCTTCCTTCTACAGCTCGACTTAATTGAGATAAAGCTATAACAGGAATAGAAATTTCTCTGGCTAATGCCTTAAGAGAACGAGAGATTTCAGAGATTTCTTGTTGACGATTTTCTGTTCCTTTCTTACCCTGCATTAATTGAAGATAGTCAATAATGATTAAGCCCACATCATACTTAGCTTTTAGGCGCCTAGCTTTTGCTCTTAATTCTAAAACAGAGATATTAGGAGTATCATCAATATAAATTTTTGATTCCGCTAAGATACCGGCAGAAGTAGTAAGCTTAGGCCAGTCTGATTCCCCAAGAAAGCCAGATCGTAAACTAGTTGAGTTTACTCTTGCTTCTGTGCACAATAAACGTTGAACTACTTGTTCTTTGCTCATCTCTAAGCTAAAAATACCAATAGGTGTCTTAGCTCTTGTTCCTGCATGTAAAGCAATATTTAAACAAAAGCTTGATTTTCCCATAGAAGGTCGTCCGGCAATAATTATTAAGTCGGAAGGCTGAAAACCACAAGTAACTTTATCGAAATCTACAAAACCACTTGGAACACCAGTAATGTTATGACGATCCGCATATAGTTTTTCAATAGCCTCAAAACTATCATGAAGCATATCAGCTACCAAAACAAAATCATAAGAAGTCTTACGGGAAACTACATTGAAGATGAGCTGTTCAGCTCTATCCAGCATTTGAGTTACTTCTCCAGCTTCGGTATAAGCACTATCTATAATTTCCGTTGAAGCAGAGATTAATTTTCGTAATAAAGCTTTTTCTTGAATAATTTGAAGATAATTTTCTATATGGGCAGATGTAGGAACAGCATTTAAAATAGTAGCTAAATAAGAAACTCCTCCAATTTTTTCTAAGTCTCCATTCTTTTTTAAACTATTCGTTAAAGTTACTAGATCGACCGGTTCGCCTTTATCGAATAAATCTACGATAGAATTATAAATTTTTCCGTGAGCTGTCTTATAAAAAAAATCTTCTTTTAAAGTTTCAACAGCTTTAATAATCGCATTCTTATCTAAGAGCATAGCTCCCAAGACTGATACTTCAGCTTCAATTGATTGAGGAGGAACTTTGTGAATACCATTCATGATTATTTATTTCTTAATTATTCCTTGACTACCCAAACCTTTATTTGAGCTTTTATATCTGAAGCTAAACTAATAGAAGTATCAAAAACACCTAATGTCTTAATAGGTTCTTTTAATAAGACCGCTTTTTTATTAATTGGTATGTTTTCACCCTGTAAGGCTTCGGCAATATCGATATTAGTCACTGAACCAAAAAGTTTTTCGTTTTCTCCTGTCTGTCGTTTGATAGTAATAGAAGTATGGTTTAGTTTTTCAGCTAACAAGAGCAGGTCCTTCTTTTTTTTTTCTTCGTCATGCCGTATTTTACTCTTTTTTATTTCAGCATTCTTGATATTAGCTGAGGTAGCTAAGATAGCCATTTTTTGGGGAATAAGAAAATTACGAGCATAACCCTCGGAAACTTCTTTTGTATCCCCTGCTTGACCGAGACTTTTTACATCTTGAATTAAGAGTACTTTCATTATATCCTCCTATCTTGAAAAATATCTCAACTTTGGCAAAAACTTTGCTAAAATATTCCCTTATGTAAAATTAAAAATCAAATAGCAAATGTCAAAATTACATATCAAAATGTAAAATTACTTTTTCCCTTTCAGTGTTAAAATACTT
>Ga0180009_10001439_pt1 | contig 29224 bp, 18 predicted proteins | sample OS_PC_MetaG_FD_123537 | JGI IMG/M metagenome (GOLD analysis project Ga0180009, IMG submission 123537) | Groundwater microbial communities from the Aspo Hard Rock Laboratory (HRL) deep subsurface site, Sweden - OS_PC_MetaG | ecosystem: Environmental > Aquatic > Deep subsurface > Groundwater... | reverse complement strand
GCGTATAGCCCGCCGTTCCCACGCCGAGATACAGGCCCTCGGCGACCCTGCGAACCTCATCACGCATAGTGCCCAGGGGGCCTTTCATGTAGGCGGAGTAGTCGAGGCGAAACGAAGGCCTGCCATCGTGCTGGCTCGGCCCCACCGAGGTGCGCATGCGGGTGCCGCGAACCACCCGGTCACCGATGATGAACACGTTGTAGCCCCGTCCGCCTGCGGGGCCCTCGGGCGTGAAGGCCTTGGCGAGCCAGCGACCCTTGAGGTGGACCACCCATAGCGCCAGCCACAGAAAAGCGGGCGGGCCCTGGTCCAGCAGGTCCGCGCGATACTCTCCATTCATCTCATCGATCGTGGCCGCGGGCAGCGAGTGGAACAGGTCCATGACAGCCCCGTAGGGCATTCGCAGAAGGTCATTGGCGGTGCACGGCTGCGAGTCTGGCATGGTACCCTCCTGAGCTCTGCTTATAACCCGGGCAGGCACCATCCGCCCAGGCCCGGAGATTCCGGCGGGCGGCAATGGGGCCAACGGAGGCGCGCACGTTCGGGCAGGGGCGGGAGCTCCTCCTGCCAGGGCACGGGCGACGGTGTGAACCCCAGGGCGTCGTTCCCGCACCGGGTGATCGAAGTACCGCTTCACGTACCAATCGGCGAGTCCCGGGAGCCGCCCGACGGCAGAAGCGATGGCGTAGCGCGTCGCCGACCCCACCAGCCGCCATACCGGGCCGGCCGACTGCCAAACCCAGGCCGTGTTGTGCAGTCCGTGGCCCCGCACCCGGTCCACGAAATAGCGGTACGCGCTCTTGAACAGCTCCGGTCCTCCGTACGTCATGCCCATGCGATCGAACTCGTACAGGGGGCGGACAAACGCGGCCCGGTCCAGGCCCTTGAGCCACGCGGCGAGCGCGTCCAGCTCCGGATCGAAGCGGCCCCGGAGCAGCAGCTGCGACTCCCGGATGTTGCCCGTGAGGCTCGCGCCGTACCCCACGGCCAGCAACAGCGCCGTGCCGGGGTAGCGGTCCAAAAACGCGCCCATGGTGGCCAGCTCCCGCCTGGTACGAACCACGTCGCCGCTCAAGATGAGGTAAAAGGAGTACCCGCCGGGACGGCCCATGGCCGCAGTGTAGTCGCTCATGGACCGGGTCACATTGGGCTCCGTGGCCTGGCCAACGACCAGGAGCGTTCGACCGGAGGGGATCTCCGCAAGCGCGGTCGAGCTCCCGGGTGCGGGCCGGGGCTCGTAGGGGACATCCGGCGCGATGCGCCTCACGGCGTCCTGGCGCAACGTAAGATCCACGTGTCTGAGCGCATTGGAGACGAGCGCCACAGCATTTCTCGCGCTGATCGCCATGTCGACTTTTTTACCATAGGTTGCGGCCGCACCACTGCATCATTAGGTGGCGCGCTGAATCGCCCCGAGCTCGCCGGAGGGCTTCAGGGTCGCTCCTTGAACATTCAGAACCGATGGGGTTGTATGATCTCAGGAGGTCGATGAATGACTCACTATCGTCGGGCGTGGTCTTTGCTGATCGTGATGGCCCTGCTCACACTCCTCCCCCTCGCCGCCTGCGGTGACAAGGACAACCCGCCCCTCCCGAATCCCGATTTTACGGTGGTCCAGGTGGATCCGGGGGCGGCGGCCACGCTGCAGCTGGCGGTCCAGGCCTGTGCCGGCCTGCACAATCGTGAGGAGGGCGGCTCCGTCTACGTCCAGAAGGAAGCGCACGACGCGCAGTGGCTGATCGAGCTGGAGCTGGCGCCCCTGGACATGGTGGACGCCACCACTTTCCTGGGCGCGTGCCAGACGAGGTTTCCGGCTTGCGTACGCTACTCCTACGCCGACCAGCAAAGGCTGCTGCCCAACATCCTGACCGTGGCCGCAGCGTTGGAGGCGGTGCCGCTGGATGTGGGCGACGCCACCACCCCCGACATGGCCACCGCCTGCGACACCGTCGCCTTCGACGCGACCGTTGAGCTCGCAGATCTGGACACGCCCTATCTGGCCACCCAATACGTCTTTGACAACTTCGTGCAGGAGACGACCGGGTTGGCCATGCTCAATCCCGGATACGACACGAATGCCCAGGACAACGCGAACCCGCCGCTCACACGCGACATGTCCTCGGCCCTGGTCGACTTCGTGTTCTCCCAGCGGCTGTTCGTCGTCTTTCTGGTCAACGGCTGCCGGGGCTCGAGCCCCGAGCGGGAGCTCCTACACACCATCGTCAACGCCGGCCACTGGCCCACCCCCGTGGGCGTCTACGGCTACAACAACTCCTGGCTGGTCGCCGGCGGGTACCTGTACGAGGCGCAGACGCTGTGCCTGGACTCGAACAACATGGGGGCCATTCCCAGCGAGACGGGCAACCTGTCGTACTTCTCCACCCGAAGGCCGCCGATCACCAGCAGCAACCAGCTCGAGCGAAACCCTCCGGAGAACGTCGCCTACGACCCGGCAAAGACCTACGTGGCGTTCGTCGTGGGCGACGGAGACAACGTCAGGTTCATCATGACCACGCGGAACGAGTGGCTGCGTCAACGGCTCGCCGACTGTGAGCAAGCCGGCGACTCCTGCGCGCCGCTCACCTGGAGTATCTCGCCCCACCTCCCCTACCTCGCGCCCGACGTGCTCTGGTGGTACTACGCGGCCACCCGTCAAACCGGCAAGGACTACTTCATCCTCCCGCCCAGCGGGCACCTCTACGCGTACCCCACGTCGCTGAACGAAGAGGACCAGGCCCGCTTCGTCTCGGCCACCGAACAGGACGCCCGCATCCTCGGCGTCGGCAGCGTCGTGCACTGGGACTGGCTGGGCACCTGGCGTGACGCCGAGGACCTCTTCCTGCCCCGGTACGCCCATTCCGGCGGCCCCATCCGCGGCGTGTTTCCCGTCAACGTGCCCTATCTCATGCCCGCCTTCGAATGGTGGCCGAACGACCAGCTCTTCAACGTGCTCGTCGGCGACGACGGCACAGAGGTGGTGGTGTTCCGGCCTCAGAGCTGGCGGGGCGTCGACGACAGCAACGAATTCTTCCCGAGCCCGCAGACCATGGCCGACAGGCTGGGCGACCTCCCCGCGGGCTCGGTCACCTGGGTCTACATGACCAGCGACGGCGGCCTGAACCTCGACAACTCGTTCAACGAGCTCGTCGGGCTCCTGCCGTCCCACGTCCAGATCGTAAGCGCCGACGCCGCCGCGACCCTGGCACGGAGCGCCTGGAGTCAGTGACTCAAAACTCGCCGACTCACCAACTCACTGACTCGCTGACTCACAACTCGCTGACCCACTGACACACTGACTCGAACTACCCAAACCGCCGTTCGCCTAGTCTGCCGGCCGCTCGAGACCGTCCGCCTCTCCAAGCAGAGCCTCCAGTGGTGACCCATTGCCGTCGGCAAAGGCGAGCTGGCCCTGGCGAATGAAGTAGTTGATGGCCTGGAGCTCCTTAAAGTTGGGCGTCCGCACGGATTTGGGGACCTTGGCGAGACGCGGGTCGTCCTTGGCAAAGGGCGGCGGAATCTTCGCGCCGTGGAGCAGGCCCCACATCCGGGCAGAACAGCTGAACAGCACGCGCTCAGCAGACGCGTGGGGCCAGCTCCCCAGGCACGCGTTGATCTCGTTGAAGAAGGCCACGGTATTGGCCAGTCGAATGCGCGACCCAGCGCGCGACTTTCCCTTGCGATGCAGATACGTGATCTGGGCTTTGCCCTGCTTCTTGCGGACCATGTATTTCCGAACCACTTTGTGCTTCAGCAACTGATCACGCTCATAGTACCCCAGAGCCGCGTGACCGGCCTGAATCAACACGACCAAGTAGGGCCGCGGGACCGGCTGCAGCCTCGTCAGATAGGATTCGAGACTCTCGGCGCGTACCTGCGGAAGCAACACGCTCTCCGCAGATTGGGATTGGTATTCTCGCTGGACAATCGTCGGACAGACCAGCGGCAGCCTGAACGTAAACGCTTGCGCGCCGGCATCGTCAGTGGCCACCAGCTGGTGCTTCTTAATCGACAGCTCCAGGTCCCACCGGTCGCACTCCGCAAGCCGCCCCAGAAACCGGATCGAGGTCGGGTAATCAAGCTGACGCGTTTGGACCATTTAAGCTGTCAACCCTGGCACGCCGCTCCCCCTCCCCTACCAGAACCGCCGGATCAAACCGCGCACGCGCCGTCTGAGCATCTTCACCGCCACCTGCTGCTGGATCCGCAGGTTCCCCAGGAGGAAGCGCGGGTTGAACAGCATCCGGTCCCGGGCGATGGCCATCATCTGCTCCATGCTGCCCCTGGGGAGCGTGTACCGCTCCCGGGGCGGCTTCGCCATCAGCGTCAGGCACTTCCCCGGGCAGGTCTTGATGCACAGACCACAGCCGATGCAGCGCTCACTGTTCAACACCGACTTCGGTTCCGCATTCAACGTCAGGGCGTCAGTCTGGCATTTCGTCACGCACACCCCGCATCCCGTGCAATCGTAGTTGTCCAGCACCGCGTAGTGGTTGCTGGTCACGATCTCCGCGGGCCGCGGGTGTGACTTGATGGCCAGCAGCACCCCGCAGCAATCCCCGCAGCACAGGCACATCCCCGCCGGATTCTGCGCCGTGGCGGGCTGCAGCACCAGCCCCTGCTTCTGCCCCTTCTTAACGATGGCGAGGGCCTCCTCGGCCGTGATCCGCCTCCCCAGCTCATGCTTGAGGTAGTACTCGCCCATCGAATCAAACAGGATGCAGGCCTCGAGCAGCTTCCCGCATCCCTCCCCGAGCGCCTTCTTCGTGTTCCGGCAAATGCACTCGGCCACCACGATGGTTCTCTTGCCCTTCAGGATCCCCACCGCATCATCATAAGACGCAACATGGTGATCCACCGGGATGGACTGATCCACCGGAATGGTCCGCAAAAACGAATGCCCATGCTTCACCAGGGTGCCCTCAAAGGCCTCCCGGTTGTACTGGTCCATCAGCTCCGCGAACTCCCTGCTCATCCGCGTCGTCTGATACTCGTAGATCCCATGCACAAAGGCGGTCGTCCCATACAGGGTCCGCTCCCCACCATCCGTCTCCGTCTTGCTGAACAGCAGCCCCCGCCGCGCCATATCCTCCAGCTTCTCCCGCGCCTCAGCAACGGACAGACCCAGGTTCCCCGCCACAGCCTCCGGAGGCTCCAGCAGATGCGTAAGCTTCAAAAAAACGCCCGCGTCCTCCTCCGAAAACAGCGACTTCAGAATCCTGATCTCCACACCCGAAGCCGTCGCGGGAAATCCCACAGAGTACAGGTCCAACCTCTGCTGCAGCTCACGGTAGATGTCCTTCGTCGTCATGCACGCCTCCTGCGGGTACCACCGCGGATGGATGACGGTGGATAGCTCAATTTACACGGTTTACGCGGGTGGGTAGTACAATCTTGGCGGGGGCATCATGGTGCCGAGATGACGAGACATGGCCCATGTGGTCGCTGCACTGGAATGGGGGAGTCACTGCGGTGGAACCGGGGACCTGCCCGGAAAGCATCGTGGTGACGCTGATAGGATATTGGGGAGGCGGGCGGGAGGAACTGTGGACCGTCTCAACGCCAGCGAGGGCGCGGTGTAGCGATACTGGGGACCCGGTCGCAGGGCGACCGGGACTCGGGTCCAGGGTTCGTCTTTGGAGGGGGCGCCGGGGCGGCAGCTCACTCTTCCGGAATAGCATCAACTTGGCTAGGATGGAGAAGCTAACTGTGTCGTACCTAGTCAGGCCTGTGCCGGACATTAGCGCGGGAGGACCCGAAATGATTCAGCTCGTCGAGCTCATTGAGAAGGCTGGAGTCAACCTAGGTAAGTATAAGATTCACTGCGCCACTTCACCAACTCAGAGCGCGCTCGAGAGTTTTTTCGACGGAAAATTCGAGCTCTGGCAGACCGAGCAAACCAAGCAGAACTTCAAGTGCGACAACGTACTCTCCTTGATCCATCTCGGTTTGGACCAGTGGCTATTCGCGGGGGTATTCGCCATCAAAGGCGTTGGTCCCCATCCCGGCAACCCTAAGTGGTTTCTGTACGACACCGAGGAAGCAAAGAACCTTGAACATCTGGTCGGTCGGGCCATCGTGACCTTCAATAAGAATTTCCGAGCCTCCTACCTCCGAGGCGACAGCTTCGGCGACCAGCTAATCATCACTGAGCTGCGTCCACAACGAATGTCCGTTGGAGACTTTCCGGGCTACAACGGGGTGCTGTTGTCCCATCGCCTCCTCCGAACAATCATTCGAGAGCAGAATCCAGCTTGGAAGTCTGCTTTGAAAAGCGTCTCCGGTGTCTACATCATCATGGACTCAGCTACGGGAATGCCCTATGTCGGCAGTGCCAGTGGCGGCGATGGTATCTGGCAGCGGTGGTCAGCGTACGCAGTTAACGGGCACGGCGGAAACAAGGAGCTCAAAGCGCTGCTAACAGCCAAGGGTGCTGAATACGTGCAAAACTATAAGTACTCAATTCTGGAGGTGTCGGATCTCAACTCCAGCGATGAGCAAATATCCTCCCGTGAAACACACTGGAAGCAAGTGCTCTGCTCGCGGGAGTTCGGATATAACTCGAATTGAGGGAACCGCTCAATACGGTTGTTCTGCAGAGCACCATCCAAGACCACGCCGTCGCGGTGAAGCTCACCCGTAAGCTCGCGCCAGAGGCACCCGCGGCCAGTGCGGTAAACGTGGAGTCGGGTCTCTATTCCGTTGGCGGCTCAAGGCGCCCCTGAAGTCTCCGGGGCTCGCGGGGTGGTTCACCATCAGAGCTGTCACCCTCGCGTCGACAATCACGAGTCCGACTGTTACTTTCCGGGGGCATGCCCTCCTACTATCGAAGCACCGTTCGCGAATTCCTCGAGGATTCCGAGGACGCAGTGCTCGGTTCGCTTTCCAATCAGCATGCGAACGACGGTTACTACCAACTCCTGGGTACGCAGTCGAAATCCTGGGCGGCATCGCTTCCACTCCTCAAGAACGCCCTTACGGTGCTCGTCACGCAACTACCTCAGGCCGCCGACTGGGGTGTCCTGCTTGAGTACCCGCTTTACCGCCTCCGGAAACGAATCGACATGGTGCTGGTGGCTCCGACCCAGGTCTATGTGATCGAGCTCAAGATTGGCAAGGACACCATCGACGCAGCTGACCGACAGCAGGTCGAGGAATACGCGCTCGATCTCCGGGATTTCCACAAGGCTTCCCACAGCGCACTACTGATACCGATTCTTTGCTGCACAGAATATTCCGGTGTCTACTATCGCGAGGAATCGGAAGACCAGGTTCAACCGGTCCACTCCGTTTCCACCGAGCAGCTTCCCCGCGCCGTTGCTGAAGCATACCGCCCGGACCTGCCCAATTGTCTGGATTGGCAGGCCTGGGAAGCCTCCCCGTACGAGCCTGTCCCGACAATCATCGAAGCGGCGACCACCATCTTCGCAGGGCATGGTGTCCGGGAGATATCGCGTGCCGACGCCGACAACCTCAAGAGTTGCAGTCAAGAAGCGTTGCGTCTCTTGGCAGAAACGGAGCGGGAACAAAAAAAGAGAATCCTGATCGTCACAGGAGTCCCCGGATCTGGGAAAACGCTCGCCGGACTCAATATCGTACACGAGTCCAAAAGCAACGATGCGAACCGGGGCAGGGTCGTCTATCTCTCTGGCAACACCCCTCTGGTTCTCGTAATTCGAGAAGCGCTTGCGCAAGACGAAAAAAGACGGGCCGACCGATCTGAGAGATCCGTCCTCCTGAAGGATATCCGAGCCAAGCTACGAGCCAGGATCCAGCATATCAACGACTATTTGAAACACTACTACGCCAAGGAGACGGAGCTGCCGCACGAGAACGCGATCGTCTTCGATGAAGCTCAGCGGGCCTGGGACAGGAAGCACGGAAAAGACAAATTCAACCGAGATGCTTCCGAGCCAGAGCTCCTCATGAGAATCATGAGCCGGCGCTCAGACTGGGCGGTCATTGTCTGCCTGGTCGGAGCTGGGCAGGAGATCAATGCTGGTGAGCCCGGAATGTGCCAGTGGGGCCAGGCGCTGGCCAAAGATTCCTCTTGGGAGGTTGTCACTCCACGAAACGCTCTCCTCGGAGAGGAGGGGACAGCGGGCACGGCGCTGTTCCCCGATGGCATTCCGCCCTCAACTCGGGTCCACGTGAATGACAAGCTGCGCCTCAGCGTTCCACTTCGCTCCTATCGGTCGGAGCTCGTAAGCAAGTGGGTGGATGCTGTCCTGGAGGACAGGCCTGAAGAGGCTCACGACATCTCCAAGGACCTCAGGCGCTATCCGATTTCGCTGACGCGTTCGATCGAAGCCTGCCGGGAGGTCCTGTCACGCGAAACACGCGGGACGAGACGGTGTGGGCTTCTGGCCAGCGCCGGGGCGGCCAGGCTCGTGGCGGAAGGTCTAGGCGCCTCTTTGAACGTGCAGGACAAACACAAGATCGCGCATTGGTATCTGAAACCGCGCGGAGACTATCGATCGTCGAACTCCTTGGAAGTGACCGCGAATGAGTACACCTGTCAGGGGTTGGAGATCGACTATGCAGGTATCTGCTGGGGTGGGGACATGACTCGCGTGGATGGGGAACCAGGGTGGTGCTTCCGTCGTCTTCGCAAGACCAGCTGGCAGAACGTACGAAACCCCGACATGCGGCGATACATCCTCAACAAATACCGTGTGTTCCTGACTAGAGCGAGGGAAGGGATGGTCCTGTTCATTCCGCGCGGGGACCCCGCGGACAGCACCCGCGTTCCAGGCACGTACGATGCGATTGCATCATATCTGAGCCGGTGTGGGGCACTGCCGCTTTGAGCGTACATTCGAGGAGGATGACTGCCACGGCTACGGTGCCAGCGTCACCGTTTGCTGCACTGGTATCGCCGGGTTGCCCGCCTGGTCGGTGGCGGTTGCGGTTAAGAGGTTGTCGCCCATGTACAGCTGGACTCCGCACGGCATGTTGAAATCGATCCAGTGCGGGCCCGGGGTTAAGGAGGGCTCCTGGTAGGGCGACAACCCCACGGGGGTACCGTCGTTGGTGACCGAGAGTGTGACGGGCTGTCCCGCCTCCAGCCCGGACACCCGCATGCGAGTTAGCACTTCGTACTCCGGGGTCAGGGGGCAGACGTCATCTGCCGGCACGTAGCTGGCTTGGGCCGGTTCGCAGCCGACGCAGCCCAACTCCAACACGGGGGGCACAGTGTCGATTGCGAAGTCAGCGACGGCCACCGACGGGGCGAAGCAAATCACGGTCACCTCGACATGATACGGCGTCTGAAGGCCGCTGACTGACGGGGTGAAGGCGGCCAGAGCGCTCCAGGTGATCCGGTGCGACATACCCATGCAGGCAGCGGCTTGGACGGAGGCTGTCAAAGGACTCTGTTGACCATTGATGCTCAGGGTAATGGTCGCAGGATTTACGGACTGGTTAACGCAGGCCACGAGGTTCATCTCTAATGCGTCAGTCACCGGATCAATCACGTCGTCGGCCTTGTTGTATATCTGACCGTCTACCGGAGACTCTATGAGCAGGGTACACGGTTGGGTGTTCACGCTAACGAGAATTGTGTCCTGTCCCGGGTTGGCGCATTCGTCCTGGGTATTGGCCTCGACGGTGAGATTCGTGCCATTTATGCACGGCACCGTGAGTGTCAACTGATCGCTTGGGCCCGTCGAGGTGCTGCTGCACGCGCTCGGGGGGGGCGTTTGCCCTGTGAAGTGGGCACATACCGGCTGGCCGGCCTCGACCCCGGTCACCACGACCGTGATTGGACAGTTCGCCGCGTCGAGCTGAGAGCCGGTCGGTGGCGAGAGGATCTGCACATTGGGCTCGACGGTGTCCTTGGTGATGTAGTAGTCGGGCGACAGCAGACCCAAAGGGTTACCCGGAGAGAAACACGTCGCACGCATGATGAATGATCCATCCAGGCCGAGAGGCGTGGACGGGAAACTCGCGAGGCCGCCGAACACCGTGGCGCTATAGATAGACGCCCCCACGCTCAAATCGACGCTTGTCCCGGTGGTGGCCACGTCCACGTCCATGAGCTCGGCTGTCCAGCAGGTGGGATTGGCCGGATCCGTTGATAGGGCCGACGGCGAGACGATGGCGCAGGAGACATTCTCGTAAACATCGACCGTGATCAGCGCTAGCCCGAAATTGAGTTGGTCGCACACCTCGGTGCCCTGCTCCACCCTGGCGTACAGTGTGTGCTGCCCTTCGCACAGGGTGACGCGAAAAGTGATCGGGTTCTGCAGGGCAGGATCCGCACACGCCACAGCAGCACTGTTGATGTTGTCAATATATAGGCACACCAACGTGGCCGGCACCGAGTCCGGGTCCGGGTCCGTGACATCAATCACGACATCGTACTGCACGCACGCGGCGTTCGGATCCAGATCGTCGTTGACCTCGGTGAGCACTGCGTTCGGAAGAGGCGCCAGGAACGTCACCGGGGAGCAAAAGCCCCCGCAGGCTGGAGCGGTGGCGCAATCGGAGTCTTCGCAGTCGACCTTCCCATCGCCGTCGTTGTCCAGCCCGTCGTGGCAGAGCTCCACAGTGCCGTCGGGCGTGACCTCGGCGTCCCCCGAGCCGATGTGCTGGTCCCCCGGACAACCCGCGGACATCAGCGTGACCGCCAGGACCGTCGCCATTCTCTGATAGAGCTTCATCGTCACGTCCCTGGTCGAGCGCGGGGATCTGCATCGAGCCGCACTACGGTGCGGTCGGCGCCTCCCATTGGCGAGTTTCGTTGGATCGAGTATCCGCCCGGCAACCCCGCCGGTCAATGTTCTCGACACTCAGACCAAGATCAGTGGGTGAATCAAACGATCAGTGGGTGTAGTAGGAGCGGTCGATGATCTCGCGTTTCAGATCGTCGGACAGGTCATCGAAGTAGGCGCAGTACCCTGCGATGCGTACGACCAGGTCCTTGTGCTTGCCGGGATTCCGGTAGGCGTCCAGCAGGAGCTCGCGATCCACGAGGTTGGGCTGGAACTGCATGCCGCCCTGGTTGAAGTAGCCGCGGATCAGCGCGGCGAGGTTTTTGATCCCGCGCTCACCGGGGAAGAGGCCGCTGTCGATGGTGGAGGTCAGGGTGGTGCCGTTGGGCGCGAAGCGGGTGAAGTCCACCTTGGCCACGGCGTTGAGCGCCGAGGTGAGGTCGACCTGCTGCATGCCGTAGTGGGGACAGAGGCTGTTTGCCAGGGGGACCCCGGCTTTGCGGCCCGATGGCAAGGCGGGGGTCTTCTGGCCGTAGGCCATGTTTGCGTTGAGGCCGTAGTAGCCGGCCACGTACTTGCCGCCGCGGTGCTTGTGCTCCGCGCCACGGAGGGCATCGACGTAGAGTTGCAGCACCCGCTCCACCCAGCGGTGGGCCTCGGACGCGTCGTCGTTGCCGAACTTGGGCGCGGCCAGGAGCGCCCGTTGAATGGCCTGGTTGGCGTCGCCTTGGAAGTCGGCGTCCATCGCTCGCAGGACCTCCGCCACGGAATAGCGCTGCGTCTGGAAGACGACGTGGTCGATGGCGAGGAGGGAGTCGGCGACGTCGGTCACCCCCACGGCCTGGATGCCGCTGCTGTTGATGGTGGTCCCGCCGTCGTAGACGTCCTTTCCGCTCTCGATACACCCCCGATAGAGGGAGGAAGCCAGGGGCGTCGGCAGGGTCCGCGCCAGCGTGGCCTCAATGAGCTGCTGGTCGGCCAGCACGTCATGAACCAGCTCGTTCAGGCGCTCTGCGAACCGCTCCAGGAGCGCGTCCATGGTCGCCGGCGGATTGTAGGGTTGGGGGGCGCTCCAAGCATACGAGCTGAACAGGGAGTGTAGCTTTTTGCTGAGCGTTTGGCTAAGCTTCTGGCTAAGCTTCTGGCTAATCTTCTGGCTAAGCTTTTGGCCCAGCGCGTGGAGTCGGTTTTGTCTCCACAGGCGCGTGCGGTCTCCGGCGAGCGCCTGCAGAAATGGCAGGGCGAGATTGATGTTGGCGCTGTCGGTGTTGGCGAAGTGATCGTCGGACGCGACCGGCTCCACGCAGCCGACGATGGAGTAGTTCCCGGCGTCCTTGGCGGTGGTTTCGTACTCCTGGAGCAGGGCCGCGACGTAGACCTCGTCGTTGTACAGGGCCGGCATGGGTGAGCCGTTCAGATAGACCGCGGCGATGCGTTCGACGACCTTGGCGGGGCTGCCCGGGTGAAGGCGTGCGGCCATGTTCACCCCGATGGGCTTGAGCTCGCAGATGTCCAGGAGCATGTAGCTGACGTCATTGGTGCAGTCGGCACCGTCACAGTCCGTTCCGCCCAGGGTGACCGTTTCGACGGGGGAGAGGCTCTCGAAGATCTTGGCCACCTCGAATCCGGTGTCGCCATCGTTGAGAAAGACGATCTCGTCGAACTTCAGGATGAAGCAGGCGAGCAGCTCCTTGGCCGCGTCGTAGTCGAGCCGGCCGGCCGCGACATCAGCCTCGTAGTAGGGGAAGAGCGCCTGGTCCAGGCGTCCCAGGGAGATGGCGTTCTCGAAGGACTCGGTGCACAGGCCGATCTGTAAGAACATCAGGCTCTGGAGCGCTTCGTGGAAGGTGCGCGCCGGGTTTCGGGGAACGTTGTCACAGACCGCTGCCAGGGCCGCGAGCTCCTCACGGCGCCGGGGGCTGGTCTCGTGGCGGCTGCACTCACGGAGGTGGTCGGCGAATCTCGCCGCGTACTCCTCGAGCCCCCGGAGCGCGATCAACACGCCGTCGTAAAAGCCGCTGTCCTGGTCCTGGTTCTGCTTTCGATGCGCCTCCACCTCCTGGGCGATTCCCGTGGTCCCCAGCGTGAGAAAGCGTTCGCAGTTGACGATGTAGTGGGCGATCCCGGACAGGTTGTTGTTGAATCCAGCCGCCTTTTCGGTGACGCGGGAGGCGGCCCGGAACAGCTCGGCGGGAGAGGAAAAGGCCCGGGTGAGAATGCCCCTGGGCAGCCAATAGGGCGCCACTTGGAAGTAGAACCGCAGCTTCTCGGACAGGGAGCAGTCGAAGGCGACCGGTTTCTGCCGGTCGATGTTCCACAGATTGGCCACCATGAACGCACCGAAGTACTCGACCCAGAGGTTGCCGCCTACGCGCTTTGAGGTGAAGTTCCCCACCACCAGCTCATGGGGATAGGCAATGAGCTGCTTGTGGTTCAGCAGGTACCTGAGCTGCTGGGCCCGCCGCACGGCGAGGGGCTCGCGCACGGGGTGTCCCTTGAGGTGTTTTTTGTGGAATTTCGTCTTGAGCTCCGCGGACTCGATGCACACCGCGTGGCCGCTGCTCCGGATGGCCTGGTGGAGGGCGCGGATGCGCGGGGTGAAGGCCGCCGGTCGTCGGCCGACCTCTGTCGCGGTCTGGTGCACGTCGATTCCCAAACCGCGCAGGGTCGCCGCCGCGCGGTCCAGGGCGAGCGCGCTCTGCTCCGCGGAGATCCCCAGCGGGTCCTGGGGGAGCTCCAGGCGTTGGGCCTTGCGCTCGTGCAGGTTGTAGTAGCGCATCAGCTCGATGGCGGGATGGTGGATGGACTTAAGCAGGGCCGCGGTGTCCTCCAGGTTGGACAGGCCGTCCGTGAGCCCGGGCACCACACACATGCGAAAGCTGATCTCGGCCCCGGCGGCCACGAGCCGGTCGAGGTTCTCCTGGATCCGTCGCCGCGAACGTCCGGTCAGCTCTTTGTGCAGGCGGTCGTTACGGGCAATCTTCAGGTCGAAGAGGAATCGGTCGACGAAGGGCAGGCAGGCCTCCAAGGCGCTCCAGGGGACGTCCCCGGACGTCTCCACGGCGACGGAAATGCCGGCTTTTTGCGCCTCCTCCAGGAGCTTCACCAGGCTTCGGCGAGGTTGCGCGAGGGGCTCCCCTCCGCTGAGGGTGAGGCCACCGTGGGTGCCGCGGTAGTACTCGGCGTCCCGGGCGACGATCTCCAGGATCTCCGGGACCGTGCGGGCTTGCCCCACCACCGGTCGACCCGGGGCAGACCCGGCCGGGGCAGACACGGCAAAGGCCTGGGACTCCGGATTGTGGCACCAGCGGCAACGCAAGGGGCACCCTTGAAAAAAGACGGTGGTCCGGATCCCGGGCCCATCGTGAAAACACGTCCGTTGAATGCTCAGTACGGACAGCAGGTCCGGGTCGTGATCGTGATCGTGGTCGTGGTCCGGGTCGTGGTCGTGGTCGTGGTCGTGAAGGGCGTCGTGGTCCCAGGCAGCTTCGGTGACCGGCGTTTTGAGCTGTGCGTCCACCATGCGTTTACTCCGCTAAATCCAGGGGGCCGGGTCCCGACGCCAGCGGTTCAATGAGCTGACGATCGAGGTCCATCCAGGCTCGCACCTCCCGGGCCGCCGTCGCCCCGTCTCCCGCGGCCACGGCCGCCACCACCCGCTGATGAGGATCGGAGCTGAACTGTTCGTTGGAATAGAGGGCCTCGAACAGGATTGCGTTCTCCAGGTAGACCCGCCGGATGGCGTTGAGCACCAGGATCAACACCCGATTGCCGGTGGCGTCCGCCAGGGTCCTGAAAAACTCGAAGTCCTGGCGCTGCCGCTCGAAGGGGGTCTCCGCGGCCTCGAGCCCGAGCAGAATCTGGCGCAGGGAGGCCAGGTCAGAGGCGCTCGCCCGTTTGGCCGCCTGCTCCGCGAGAAAGGAACAGAAGGCGGCCCGCACTTCGAGCACATCGGTAAACATGCGCGGGTCGGTCGCCCCGTTGGGCGAGAGCAGGTAGGGCAGGATGGCCAGGCCGCCGTCCGCCAGGAAGTCGCGCACGATGATCCCGCCCCCCTGGCGCGTTTCCACCATTCCGAGGGCCTGGAGACGTCCCAACGCCTCGCGAATGCTGGAGCGGTTGACCTCGAAGCGCTCGGCGAGCTCACGCTCGGAGGGCAACCGGTCCCCCGCGGACAGGCTGCCGGCCAAAATGGTGTCCCGGATGGATTCCGCGACCTGCTCGGAGACGTTCTTGCGACTGATGGGTGCGATGTCCATTGGGCCTCCGGGTTTTACAAGGGCCAGGGGGCTTCACCGCGAGCCATGGCCCGGTTGTCGGGTGGTCGGACCAATTATGACAAGAATGACGCGACACGTCAACTCCAAAAAGCTGAGTCGATGGATGTAGGAGTGAGGACGGGAGTGAGGACGGGAGTGAGGGCGCTTGCGAAAGAGTCGGTCAGGGCGTGACGCAAATACCTTGGGTCGGGTCGCACACCTGGCCCGGCAGATCCTGGACGTCGTACTCGCACACGTTGGCGACACACGAGGGGATGGACTGGTGGCAGGAGGTGCCCTCCTGACGGCAGTAGTTCTGGCCGCAGGCTTCGGTCATCTGCTCCGAGCAGACCAGGGGGAACGGCGGCACCGGGCAGTCCTCCGGACAGTTGCAGGTGGTCTCCCCGAGGTGGAGCTGGCACACGCCGTCACCGCAGGGTGCGCAGGTCTTGACGAAGCAGGTGGAGCAGCACTGCATCCCGGGGGTCTCGGGGTCCCAGCTCTCCATGATCATGAGCGCATCGAGCGGACGCAGCCCGGGGCAGCAGATCCCGAACCCGAAGGGATCGTACGTGAGCCCGGGCCGGGTACAGTCGTTGGGCAGGCAGCATAGGGGCGTGGTGCCCTCACACCCGCTGGCGTCGGCGGACACGGTGCCCTCGTAGCACTCAACCGGGTCGGCGATACAGGACCCTCCCTGGCGTCGGCATGCATTGGGTTCGGGACAGCTGGGCACCGCATCCACGCAGTCCCACTGCCCGGCGACGCAGGTGCACCAGGCAACCAGCGTGGTGTCCGCGCAGGCGTAGGGCAGCACCTCACCGTCCACGCAGGGACCGGGACAGTCGGCCGGGCACGTGGACGCTCCCTGCTCGGCTTCGTCGCACACCCCATCGCCGCAGGTGCCGCCGCAGGAGCAGGTTTCGGTGTCCAGGCGGCAGACACCGTGGTCCTGGGTCGGGTCGGTACAGACCTCGGACGCGCAGTGGTCGTCCGTGGCGCAGCCCACGCAGTAGCCGGCGTGACACTGCTCACCCGTTGGACAGTCTCCGCCTTGACACATGCAACGGCACGCTCCGAGGTTGAGGTCGCACACCGCGTTGTTCTCACATCCGGGCAAAGCGCCCTGACACGCGTCGTTCGCCAGGCAATCCACGGCGCACGCGCGCTCTCCCGGAAGTCCCCGGCAGCGAAAGTCGGTCTGACAGTCGCAGTCGTCTTCGCAGGATTCGCCCAGGGGACCGAGGTGCTCACAGGGGCCGCCGTCCGGAACCGCGTCGGTGGGTACCGCGCCGTCCGTCGCCGCGCCGTCGATCCCGTCAGCGTCCGCGGCGGTGCCGTCATCGTCACCGCAGCCGCCCCCGGCCATCCCGACCAGCGCCAGGGTCATTATCAAAGCAAAGATCTTCTTATAGTATACTGATTTCATAGATTATTCCCTGTCTAACCCTCTGGATCAAAGGCTACCAACCGCAGTGGAAGGGCGTCAAGGAGTGTCGGAAAACGCCCTTTGGTGTCGCGACAATCCACGGCCCCATCTTCCTTCGGACCGGCTCCACTGATATGCTCAAATTGTCTACCGGAGGTCTGAATGCGCATTCATCGCCATGGAGCGAGGTTGAGATTCTGCGCCCCACTCTGCGGGGTGCTGGTGCTCGCGAGCGCTGTGAGCTGCGAGAGGAATGCGGCCACGACGCAGCAAGACGCGGCCATGGACGCGAGCTCCCCGGACACCGGAATCGACGCCAACGTGTGGGACAGCGCTGTCGATGCCGCGCTCCCGGACGCAAACCTGAACGACGCGAACCCCAACGACGCGAGCCTGCCCGACGCCGAGGTGGTCGACGCCGCCACCCTGGATGCATCCGTCGCCGACGGCGGCGGTCAGGACAGCGGCGTACCTCCCATCTGCCCTCCCGAGATGGTGCTGGTCAACGCCACCTACTGCATGGACATCTGGGAGGCGTCCCGGCCCGACGCCACCGGCTTGCACCCCGGCATCGACGAGTCCTTCGCGGTCAGCGCGCCGAACGTGCTGCCCTGGTGGTCCTCGAGCCTGACCGCGTCGGTTGCCGAGCTCGCTTGCAACAACGCCGCCAAGCGGCTGTGCACCGCGACGGAGTGGGAAACCGCCTGCGCCGGTCCGACCCAGACCCTCTACGGCTACGGTAACCTCTACGAGCCCGCCACCTGCAACGGCATCGACACCCGCTGCGACTGCACCAACGCGGCCTGCTCGAGCGAGCCCGTCTGCCCCTTCGCCATGTGCTGGTCACAGTGTGGCGGGACGTTCCACGTGGATCCCACCGGCTTTTTCACCGGCTGCATGAACGGCTGGGGCCTGTACGACATGAACGGAAACGTCTGGGAGGCGGTGGACTCCGCAGACCTTTACCCCTTCCGCGGCGGGGCGTTCAACTGCGGGAACTCCGAGACCAACCATCGCTGTGACTTCGTCCCCTCTTGGAACATCTCCGCCAAAGGCTTCCGCTGCTGCGCCGATCCGCTGTGATCCGGCCCCTCAATTCCGTGCAGGTGCAGGTGCAGATGCAGGTGCAGCTCCATGTTGGTGAGCGTGTTGTACCGAAAGACGACCCGCGCTCCGGACCGTAGACCGTAATCCCTTCTCGAACGTTGTGAGTCGTTTGGCAAACGGCAAACAGCAGGCAGCGAACAGAGAATTGAGAAGGGAGAACGGCATGACTGCAAAACTCAAGGTCGCGGGCTGGACCCTGGCCTTTGGCGTCTCGACGATGGTGACGGGCTGTCCCAAGCCCGGGGTGGCGACCTCCCCGCCGCCACGTTCGGTGACGTCGGACGTCCTGGGGCCGGCTGTCTCGCAAGTCCCGCAGACTTCCAATGCGAACGTGCTGTCATCGACGGTCACCAAGGTCACCGTCTACTCGGACCGCGCACGGGTGACCCGTCGGGCCACCGCGGACGTTTCGACGAAGCCGAAGGTGTTTGCCTTTCGAAAACTACCGGGCTGGGTGGACGATGGATCAGTGCGCGTTCTGGTCACCGCAGGCCGGATTGTCGGAGTTCGGGTCGAGCGCAATTTCCTGGCGAGAGCGACAGACAAGACCTGGCAGAAGGCCCAGGCGAAACATCGGGCCCTGGAGAACAAGCTGGCGGCCTTAAACGATGAGATCAACATCCTCCACGCTCAAAAGGGGCAGATCGAGAACATCAAAGCCTTCTCGCTGGCCAAGATAACCAAAGACACCATCCTCGGCGACATCAAGGTCAAAAGCTACGCCGAGGTGCTCGTGTTTATCAGCGACTCCTTGCGCCGAACCGCCAAGGCACGGCGCGTGGTTCAACGCCAGCAGGACAGCATTACCCCAGAGTATCGGGCGAGTCTGCGAACGCTGGCCGAGATGAAGAACCTGATGAAGCTCGAGGAGACCACGGTGCTGGTAACGTTGCAGAGCAGCCGCAAGGTGCCGACCACCATCGAGCTGACCTACATGATCCCCGGGGCAACCTGGGAACCGATGCACGATCTACGGGTGAGCACGTCCGACGCGAAGACCGCGGAGCTCATCTCATTTGCCGTGGTCACTCAAACCAGTGGCGAGGACTGGCGGAACGCTCAGCTGTCATTTTCGACCCAGTCCTCAATTCGATCGCTGCGCATCCCGGAGCTCGAGGCGCTGACCCTGGGCGACACCCACACCGCAACCCGAATCCTCACGACCAAGATGTCATCTTTTCATCGGGCCCAGAACGCCTTTCGGTCGCAAGGCCAGCTGTGGAACAAGGTCCATCAGCAGAGCTCCGTGCGGTCGCGCGTGAACTTCGACCAGGTCTACCAGAGCAACATGCGCTACCTCCAGGTGGTTCAGAGCAAGACGGTCCGGATCTTCGAGCGCCTGCGGAAGCGCGGGACCACCGCCCACTTCAAGGCGCGCATCGCGCCGAGCGTGAGGGGCGACGGCCACCCGGTCAGGATGCGTATCGGCCACAGCACGCTCAAGACAAAGCAGAATATCGTCGCGGTGCCAGAGCAATCCCTCAACGCCGCCCGCACGCTGGAGATGACCAACTCCACGGACCAATCCTTCCTGCCTGGCAAGGTCGCCCTCTATCAGGACGGCGCCTTTCTCGGGATGACTGAGGTCAATTTCATCGCCGTGGGCGAGCGGTTTGCACTTTTTCTCAGCGTGGCGGACCACGTCAAGATCTCTCGGAAGTTGGACCGGAAGCACAGTTCCCTGGTGCGTACGCGGCGCAGAAGGCGCAACAAAATGCAGGTGGCATTCATTGTGACGCTGGAGAATCTCTCTCCCCAGACGACCGTGGTGGCGTTGACCGATCGGATCCCGGTATCTGAGAACAAGGCCATCAAGATCGACCGCGTCAAGATCACCGGCGGTGTCAATCCCAACTCTCAAGGGCTCCTGCACTGGAATCTGACGTTGAAGCCAAAGGAGAAACGACAGTTTCGGATCGCCTACCAGGTCGAGTATCCGTCTGAGCTGGTGCTCGAGACCCGCCGCAGGCTCGCCAGCCCCGCGGCGAGAGCCCGGCGCATCCGCAGACGCAGCCCCGTCAAGCGTGGGAAATACAGGATCGGCAAGCAGCTGCTGGACCTGGAGGATCAACTTTGACGGTCACCAGCCGGGAACCCAAGGGCGGACCCGGCTGACCCAGAGGGACGGCGTCGAGGTCAAGGTCCAGGGGTGGCGCTCTTGGACGACATTGGGCTCAAGGGCGCAGTCGGTCGCGGTGCTTGCGGCAATCGAGGAGGACGCCGGCGGCCGTGCTCGAGCCTCAGTCGCCGGGCGGCCAGAGCTTCAGTTTCCACCACTTGATGGTCAGGCGTTGACCCCGGGGAGGGAGGGTCGCATTGCGCAGCACGCCGCGTTTGCCGTCGTAATATAGGAGGCAGACGCGGCTCGGGTCGTGCAGACCGGGGATGGTGAATTCCACGCGCGTGGGGCCCTGGGGGGTGTTGCTCAGAACTTTGATTCGCAAGTGTTTGCCTGCGATACTCGCGCCTGCGACCAGGTCGTCGGTACGGGGCCTCACGACGTTCATCATGAACACGTTCACCACGGGTTTGCCGTTGCCCGAGATGACAAGTCCGGTCCGGCCTTTGCGCTCGACCTCGATGTCGGTGGCGGGCTCTGTGAGCTGGTGCCAGCCGACGAGCTTTTTCCCCGGGCCCCCGTGCGCAGCCATGACGAACGGCGCATGCAGCGCGAACAACAACCCGCCGTTGAGCACTACGGTCCGCGCGCCGGGTCGGCAGGTGACCATCGACTTCTGTCCCAGAGTGACCTCGGCCTTGCTCTGCTGGCGCAGGAACTCCGACGTGCCGAGTCGGAACGCAGGGGACGCGATCAGCAGCCCAAAGCACAGAGGTGCCGCGACCGACCATTGCAGCACCCCTCGCAGCCCGCCCGGGTGAGCCGAAAGGAGACCGCGCAAGGCCAGGCCCGCGACACCGGCGAAGGCCAGGCTCGCGAGAATCACGCTTCTTCCCTGCGGTAAGGAGGCCAGGGATGGGCCGAGGCCGAAGAGCGTCGCGAGGCCGAGCCATTTGATCAGGCGCCGCTCCGTCGGCTCGAGCCGACGCCAGCCCAGGGCCAGCGCCGAGGCCCCAAGCGCGAGGCCCACCCCGCCGGCCAGGAGCGGCAACCAGCCCAGGCCCGGCATGAACGCCGAGGAGGTGTGCACGCCGAAGACAAACGTTCCCACAATGTAGATGAGCTTGGGCGCCAATCCCGCCAGGAACTCCATCGGTTGCGTGGTGGGATCGGAATACAGGCCTGATCCTTTTGCACCATAGCCGGCCGCCTTGTACAAAAGGACGTAGACGAACGCCACCGCGAGGGTTGGCGCCGCCGCTTTCAGGCGGCTGCCCAGGGGGCCCGCGGCGCCGGCGAGCTCGTAGGCCAGCACGACGCCGGCCACGGACAGCGCGGTCTCGCTGGACAACAGCCCCAGCCCAAACAGCCCCAGGGAAATCACCGCGTCCCTCCGCTTTCCCCGCTGTCTCCAGTAGACGTAATAGAGCACGGACCAGACCGCAAACGCGCCTCCCACGGCGGCGTGCCGGGCCGAGATCCAGCCGACGGTAAAGGCGTGACTTGAGCTCACGGCAAAAAACACCGCGGCCCATTTTGCGGTGCTGACCGGCAGCAGCGTTCGAAGCAGGCGCACTGCGCCCACCAGCAGGAGGGAGAACCAGGCGGCCGAATGCAAATGGGCAGAGACCGGGCCCGCATTCCAGACGGCAAAGTCCAGATGCAACGTGGCGCTACTCAAAGGTCGAAAGAACCTCACCGTAAATCCCGGCGAGGTCCACCAAGGCCCCAGCCCGCTGTGACGCATGGTCTGGCCAAAGTCGTAGTAGCCAAAGGGGGAGTGGCCCTCGATGAGACGGCTCGTGAAGAAGTAGTCGTCCCACAGGTACCCCGACAGCAGGGCCGGCAGGGATATCCCCAGGCTCACCGCGATCAGCACCGCCGTGAAGCGGCCCCAGTGGCCGTTGGTCTGGCCGTTGGTCCGGCCGTCGCTGGCGGTGGATTCCATATCTTGTTTGTCTTGGAGCTCGGCGCACCCGGCGCTATCGAGCCGCCTCCACCAGCGTCTCATAGCCGGGATAAGAGGGGCGATGAATACAGTACTTGCGCGAGGTGTCGCCCCACTTCTCCTCGGCTTCGCAGCGGGCGATGAACCCCTCGACGTCGAGTACCTGATGCCCGCCCACGGTGTCGAATCCCCGCGCGAACAGCGCGTCAGGCAAAAAACCGGCGCTCGGCCCGATCATGGCCACCTGGTCCGCGTGTTCACAATTTGCGAGGATCGGGTCGATGGAGTTGTTGAGCAACAGCGTGCTGGTGCACAGGATCTTGTTGCACTGCTGCAGGGCCTGGGGATCCAGCGTGACCCGAAACCGCGGCGACTCCCGCACCAGCTCCGGCTTCAACTCGATCACCGTCAGATCAATGTTCTGCGAAACCAACCGCTCCACCAGGGGCGGAAAAAACCCCACCATGCCCATGCGATCCCCGGGCTGCGGATCAAAAGCCGCGATCGAGTTGCTCTGCGTATCCAAGGCGAACCCAGAGGCCCGGATCACGTGCTGCCCAATGGCATTGATTGCCCCCAGCCCCAGGGCCTTGGCCGCCGGATCCGACCCACAAAATCCCTGCGCCAGCTCCACCGGATCCATCCCCGCCCACGTCCTGGTCCCCAAACGGTCCTCGAGCTCCCGGAGGGTGTCGTCCAACAGCACAAACACCAGTCCTACGCTGCCATCGGCCAGAATGACCGCACCAAACTCGGCGCTCTTGTCTGGAATGTCCCGGGTCTGAGGCAACCAGACCTGCGCCACCGCGGGCAACACAAGCCGTCGCCCAATCTCCTCCACAATCGCCAGGTACTCATCCGCAATGGGGGTCGCAGCAGTCATGTTCTCCGCTCCTAGCCTCCGCGCATTGTACAATCAAAGGATCGCACATTGGCGCTTGCACGCCACTGTACAAACGTTTAGTATTCGTCCCGGCCCAACAGAGGCAGTCAAAGCTTAACCCCTGGAGTGATTCCCATGTCAGTCGTGACCCTGTACCAATCCGATCGTGACCTGTCCAAAACCTTCACCGACAAGAAAGATGCCGACGTGTACGACAAGAAGCTCGAGCTCGCAGAAACCGTTGGCGCTTGGATGAAGAGACGGGTCCCGGATTTGAGCGACGAGCAGGCGGAGCGCCTCGGGACCGTCGTCGCGGAGAACAAGTCCGATCTGATCAAGGCGCTCAAGGGCAGATCCGAGGTTCTGCTGGAGAGCCCAGGGACGGACGAACACCAGCCTGAGTCTGACGAAGAGGGCGGCGCCGTTGACATAAAGTCCGCCGCGTCCAACGAATAGCGCAACAATCCAGCCCCGGCCTGAGGATTTCCGCGTCCGGCCCGGGGAACAGCAGCGCCGACCTGACCTCTGGGCGGCGCAGGTCATCGAGGTCCACCGGGGCGGCGGCTACGCGCTTTGCGGAAGGACCTCTGTGACGGGCAGCGGGCTCTCGGTGGTGGGTTCGGGAAGACGTGTGGCCTCGGCGACCAGCTTTTCTTCAGCCAGGGAGTCGAGGGCGCGGTCCAGGCGGGGCAGCACGTGCTCCTCGGTGTAGCGGATCATGTGCTCGCCCTGTAGCGCCTTGACCACGGACCACTTGAGGGCCTGCGGCGCTGACCCCAGGGCGCGGTAGAGCAGACCCCAGAAGAGGAAGCGTCGGGGGCTCTGCACGCCGATGCGAAGGGCGGCCTTGAGGAAGTATTTAATGTCCTCGATCCCCCGCCCACCACTCACAGGGATGGGTCCCACCTGCGCCACATAGGCGTGGCAGCGCTCGTAGTAGGCCTCCGCCGAATAGAGATCGGCCATGAGCTCCCGGTAGCCGCGCAGAAGGGTCTCCTCGTCCATGGTGGGGTCAAAATTGCACCGGGCAAACTGGTCTCCGCCGGCGCGCCCACGGAGCCGCCCCTCGCGCTCGAGGCGCCGCCACAGCCGAGTCCCGGGGATTGCCATCAACATCCCCACCATGGCCAGGGCGACGGGAGACGACTGGATCAGCTCACGTTGGGCGTCAAAAATATCCGGGCCGTCGCTGTCAAAACCCACGATGAAGCCGCCCATGACCTCCAGGCCCGCCCGGGTCATGGTCATGACGGCCTCCTCCGGTCGCAGGCGCAGGTTCTGCATTTTGCCCGCCGCCGCGAGGGCGACCACGGAGGGCGTCTCGATGCCCACAAAGACCGTGCTGAACCCGGCGTTCACCATGGCCTCCATGAGCGCCGGCTCCGCCGCCAGGTTGATGCTGACCTCGGTGTACAGCTCATAGGGCCGACCGTGGGCCTCCTGCCATGCGGCAATGCGCGGCAACAGCTTGACCACCTCGCGCTTGTTGCCGATGAAGTTGTCGTCCACCAAAAAGACACTGCCTTCGAAGCCGAGATCGGCCAAGGCATCGAGCTCGGCAATGATCTGGTCGGCGGCCTTGACCCGGCATACGCGGCCGAAAATTTCGATGATGTCGCAGAACTCGCAATGAAAGGGGCACCCGCGCGAGTACTGAATGGCCATGGAGGTGTACTGCTTGAGCTCCAGCATGTCATACCGCGGTACGGGCACCTCTCGCAGGTCGGGCTTGTCCTCGCCGGCCCGAATCACGCGCCGTTCTCCAACGGGAATCCTGGGCGCGCGCCCGTCCGGTCCCAACAGCGCCTCTACCCCCTCGACGAGCAGGGGGATACGCCCCTCGGCCTCCCCCTGAAACACGAGATCCGCGTCGGGGAACAGGTCGGGATCGGTGGTGGCCGTGGGCCCCCCCACCACCAATGGCCGCGCGGCCGCCCGGGTCCGAGCAGTCACCTCACGGATGGAGTCCATCTGGACCAGCATCCCACTGAGAAAGACCACATCGCTCCAGCCCAGGTCGTCGTCACCCAGCTCGCCGACATTGAGGTCCACCAGCCGCAGGTTCCAGCGCTCCGGCAGACAGGCCGCCAGGGTCACGAGCCCCAGGGGCGGCAGGGAGGCCCGTTTGTTCACGAGCGTCAGTGCGTCCTGAAAGCCCCAATAGGTGACCGGAAACTTCGGATAGACAAGCAGCACGTTGGTCATACCGAGAACTCTGGCCGCCAGATGTCACGGAGATATCACCAGCGCGGAGATTTTTTGGGACGGGGCGCGTCAACCGCCCACCGCCGGGGTGCGCCTGATCACCCTACCCCGTGTGGGTGGCGATGAGCTGGTGCATCTGGCGGTAGAAGTCCCGACGGCGCGTGAAGCGGTACTGCTCCAGGGAGAAAAATCGGCTCAGGGCGCGGTTGCCCAGGGGGACGACGCTCGTTCCGTCCAGACGCACGGGACGAAAGGCTTTGAAGCCGCCGGTGCGGGTGCCGCGGAAATAGCGGAAGTGCTTCTCGGAGAACCGACGGCGGGTCACCGACATGTCGGGGTGGCCGTCGATGGCGTAGAGGCCGCGGTGGTCCCACTGGGTGACCATGAGCGCGTGACCCGACACGTCGACAAAGACCGTGCCGGGACGGATGGAGCCACGGTCGAGCTTGATGGGGTAGAAGTCTGCCCCTTCGTCCTCGGGCAGCGTGCGCAGGGTCCCGGAGTGCACCCACCAGGCCAACCCCTGACGAATGAAGGCGTTGAACCGACGCACGGGATTTTTGATCTTGTCGAACTCGGCGGTCAGGTTGTTGCGGCGCTCCGGGCAGCGCGGGCCGCGCAGGCTGCTGCCGCGACTGCACCGGCTATAGCGGAACGGGAGGCCGAACTTCCACGCGAAGTACGCGCGCAGCTGGTAGGGCGTGTCCCCACAGTCTGCCCAGGCATGCACCTTGGCCCGACTGGCGTAGCTGTCCTCGGCGTGGCCGAGCCGGTTGTGCAGCAGGTTGCGCACGGACAGCCGCAGCACCCGGTGCAGGGGGCGCCAGCCGGGCGGTTGCCCCGGCAAGGGCCGGAACAGGTGGGCAATCCAGGCGGAAAAAATCCGCTCCCAGCCGTCGTGCCATCCCCGCCGGATGCGCCAGACACCCGTGGCCGGCGCAGACTGGGCCTGCCCGGGGGCGGGGGCGGATACCGTCACCTGGGCACACGCGCGCTGTCGGCCCTGATCATCCAGGAGCCTCACCGCGTGAAGGCCGGGCCGCTCCGGCGCCCGCCCTTGATAGACAACGCCATAGGGACGCCCTTGGATCAGGGGTCGATGAAGGATCGACAGCGCGGCTCCGCCAGCTTGGGCGCGAACCGTCCCGAGTGGCCGCTCCGACACGGCGAGCACCCGGAAGGCCGCCCCGGGCGCCACTCGACGCTCGAGCACCGCAAGGAAGGGATCCGTCCCCTGGGTACACGCCCTGGGCAGGGGCGGTGACGACGCTTGCCTGAGCTGCGCCGCAACCCGGGGAAGCTCGACCGGTTCCGCGGACGCGCCACCGCCAGACTCCGCGCAGGCCGTCCACAGGACACCCGAGAGGCTCACCGCCGCCCATGCGGCCCTGCTGAACAAGGAAAAACTCATGAAGAAGGTCCTATACCGCACGCCCAGTCCCCAGGGCAACCCCCCTTTCGAATCTGAAAAATCACGAATCCGTGGAAACACGTATCGACTGCCAGATAAAAAACGAATACTCTAGCACCCTGCTGGTAGATAACTGACCGCACCAAGGAGCAGCACATGGCCGACAAGAAGACCTTTCTGGGTGAGGATTTCATGCCCACCCAGTGGTACAACCTCAACGCGGACTTTCCCACGCCCATGCCACCTCCCTTGCACCCGGGAACCGGCAAGCCTCCCGGGCCCGAAGACTTCGCTCCCATCTTCCCCATGAATCTGGTGGAGCAGGAGATGACGCCGGACAGGTGGGTCGACATTCCCGAGGAAGTGCTCGGCATCTACAAGACGTGGCGGCCCACGCCGTTGTACCGCGCTGACCGCCTGGAGAAGGCCATCGGCGCCCCGGTGAAAATCTACTTCAAGAACGAGGGCGTGTCCCCTCCCGGTTCCCACAAGCCCAACACCGCCGTGGCCCAGGCCTATTACAACAAGGCCTTCGGCGTGAAGCGCATCGTGACCGAGACCGGCGCCGGCCAGTGGGGCTCCGCCATGGCCTACGCCTGCCAGCTCTTCGACCTCGAGTGCAAGGTCTTCATGGTGCGGGTGAGCTACGACCAGAAACCCTACCGGCGCATGATGATGGACACCTGGGGCGCCAAGTGCGTGGCCAGCCCCACGGACACCACCGAGGCGGGTCGCAAGATCCTCGGCCTGAACCCGAACTCCCCGGGCAGCCTCGGCATCGCCATCTCCGAGGCCATGGAGATGGCCGTGCAGCGGGAGGACACCCGCTACTCCCTGGGTTCGGTCCTCAACCACGTGATGTTGCACCAGACGATTATCGGTCTGGAGACGAAAAAGCAGCTCAAGGCCCTCGGAGACTATCCCGATGTGGTCATCGCCTGCGCCGGCGGCGGCTCCAACTTCGCCGGCCTGGCTTTCCCCTTCATCGCCGACAAAATCGCGGGCAAAGAGCTGCATGTCATCGCCGCCGAGCCCACCTCCTGCCCCACGCTGACCCGGGGGCCCTACGCCTACGACTTTGGCGACACCAACCAGACCACGCCGCTGCTGCCCATGCACACCCTGGGGCACGACTTCGTGCCGGCCCCCATCCACGCGGGCGGGCTCCGGTACCACGGCATGGCCCCCATGGTCAGTCACTGCGTGACCCAGAAGCTCGTCGAGCCGCGCCCCTACGACCAGATGCAAACCTTCGAGGCCGGGCTCCTGTTCGCGCGCACCGAGGGCTTCATCCCGGCACCCGAGACCTGTCACGCCATCGCCGCGGTGCTGGACGTGGCCAAGCAGGCCAAGGAAGAGGGCAAGGAAAAGACCATCCTCTTTAACTGGTCGGGTCACGGACTGGTGGATCTGGCCGCCTACGACGCCTACCTGAGCGGCAAGCTGCAGCCCTACGCCCTGCCCGAAGAAGAGATCGCCCGGGCGCTCAAGGCCATCGAAGGGTTGCCCAAGATCGCGTGAGCCTCGTCGCCCGAGGCCCCGCAGAACCGTAGCCCATGCCCCACCGCGTATTCGATCCGGTGCAGATCCGCTGCCCCATGCTGGGCGGCCCCGTGACCTTTGGTTACTGCCGTGAGGTCGCCGACGGGCTGCCCTGCCACAAAGCGCTGGTCTGCTTCGAACGCCAGTTCCCCGTGGAGGCATACTTTCACAAGGTGCTCATGCCCGAGACCTTCGAGCGCTGCTTCAACACGCCATCGGGATGTCGATACGAGAAGATCCTGGCCACCCTCAAGGACGCGCAGGGCGCCGCGGGAGCCCACCCGCCTGAGCCCCTCGCCCCCCCCCCCGACCAGCCTCCCGACAAGCCCGCCGACGATCCCGCCGACGATCCCGCCGGCGCAGCACCCGCAGCCCCCGCCCCCCGGACGCGCTGAGTTTCTCCGAGACAGATTGTCGGACCGCCTGGTAAGATGGAGCCGGAGGCGTTGTGACATGTCCCCTTGGATCCAGACCCGTGCCGGTTTTCTGTGGGTGACGGTGATCCTGAGCGCGGCGAGCTGCACCGTGGATTTTCAGGTCGGGACCACCAGGGACGGGGGCGGCAACGCGCTGTGCGGCAACGGCGTCGTGGACCCGGGGGAAGCCTGCGATGACGGCAACTCAGACGACGGCGATGATTGCCGGGGCGACTGCCGCCAGGACCTGACGTCCTGCGGAAACGGCGCGCCCGATCCGGGCGAAACCTGCGACGACGGCAACTCCGACAACGGAGACGGCTGCGATGATCACTGCCAGGCGGAGTACTGTGACGAAACTGTTTGTCCTTCGGGCTGCTGTACTCCGAACGGAGAGTGTCTCCCCGGCACCGAATCCTCCCAGTGTGGCGCCGGCGGCCAGGCGTGCCTCGACTGCAACCTGGACGCCTGGGTCTGTGAGGCCCAGGCCTGTCAGGACCTCGGAGCCTGCACCCCCGGAGAGACCCGCGACTGCGACAACTGCGGTGAGCGGACTTGCGACGCGGGTGGCCAGTGGGGGCAATGCCAGAGTCAGGGTGAGTGCTCGCCGGGGGGTCTGGACAACGGCGCGGCCTGCGGCAGCTGCGGCACCTACCAGCGCACCTGTGACCAGAGCTGCACCTGGGGCAGTTTTGTCTGTGTGGCCGAGGGAGCCTGCGCGGCGGGCCAGGTGGAGCAGGGCGGTGCCTGTGGAAACTGCGGTCACCAGGAGCGGACCTGTCAGAGCGATTGCCAGTGGGGCGCCTGGAGCTGCGTGGGAACGGGCGACTGCAGCCCCGGGTCCACGGACTCAGGCGGCAGCTGTGGCAACTGTGGCAACAACGAGCGGACCTGCGGCAACGACTGTTCCTGGGGCTCCTGGAACTGCGTGAGCCAGGGGCTCTGCTCCCCCGGCGCCGAGGAGTGGGGCGGGGGCTGCGGCAACTGCGGCACAGACTATCGAGACTGCGAGAACAACTGCTACTGGAACGGCTGGTCATGCGTGAATCAGGGCGTCTGCGCCCACCTGGACGTGCAACAGGGCGCCGCCTGCGGCAACTGCGGCATCCAGGAGCGAACCTGCGAGGCCACGTGCACCTGGGGCGGCTGGGCCTGCATCGGCGGCAACGGCATCTGCACCCCCGGTGCGTGGGAAGAACAGCAGTGCTACATCGCCGGTGAGTGGGGGTGGCGCTACCGGGACTGCCTGAGCG
>Ga0180009_10001438_pt1 | contig 29224 bp, 30 predicted proteins | sample OS_PC_MetaG_FD_123537 | JGI IMG/M metagenome (GOLD analysis project Ga0180009, IMG submission 123537) | Groundwater microbial communities from the Aspo Hard Rock Laboratory (HRL) deep subsurface site, Sweden - OS_PC_MetaG | ecosystem: Environmental > Aquatic > Deep subsurface > Groundwater... | reverse complement strand
TCTGTATTGTCAATCGGATTGTCAATGGGCGATTTAATATTGCCAATGCATTGCAAATAGAAAATATTCAATTGCCCATCCTATTGTACATACAGAATACAGAATACAGAATACAGAATTCATCCTGCTCCTCCCAACACCACCTTCACCGCCTCCCTTTCCTTCCCGTTCACGCTGATAGCCACCACATAGGCTTTCTGGGGCAGTCTGTTCCCGGGATCATCTTTGTTTCTCATGGAAAAGGGATGGGGAAGACGACGTTATTGCGGAAGATGGAGAGGCGAATCGGGAATGATTTGCGATTCTGTATTCTGTATTCGGTATTGTCAATTGGATTGACAATGGGCAATTTAATATTGCCAATGCATTGCAAATAGAAAATATTCAATTGCCTATCCTATTGAAAATACAGAATACAGAATACAAAATTGAGAATTCACACTCCCTCATATCCCTTTGGAAACTTATTAAAACTTTCTTTTTTGGGGACTTTGCCTGTTGTCAAAAAAGTTTAAAATTACAATATCATTTTCTCTTATTTGATAGAAAACATTTAATTGTTTTGTAATTGTAAACCCTCGTATTCCCTTTTCTTTATTTTCAAGAGTTCCAATTTCAGGAAATTCTGATAAAATATCAAGAAAGTCGTATACCTTTTTAACAAATGATTCCGTATTTTTTTCTCCCCATTCAATCGATAAGTATTCCAGGATAGTGTCAAATTTTGAATCAGCTCTTTTTGACCACTTAATTTCTAAAGCCATTTTTTATGCTTCTTTTTCATTTCTTCGTTGGGGATAAGATTGTCTTCACTTTCACATTCTTCAATTGTGAAATAAAGCTCATCCTGTTCCTGCAGAGTTAACCGGCTCCATAACTGACCATCTTTAACAGAGGACCTGTTTTTCAGGAGATTATAAAAATTGATTAAAAGATTATCATTATCAATGCTGTCAATGAGCTTGTGGAAATTATTTTTTATTTCGAGAGCATCCATGTTAATCTTCCTTTTATCAAATCCGGGATTCAGGGTATTTATTACTAATCATTACAAAAATAACAAAACTTTTACTTTTACACAAAGGCCATCTCCCAATTAATTAGTAATCGAAAATTGACACTCTGCTATTCTCCAGGGATATCGTCCCTTTTATCAGAATGGTGAAGATGACGTTGTAACGTAAGAAGAAGAGGAGAGGCGAATCGGGAGTGATTTGCGATTCTGTATTCTGTATTCTGTATTGTCAATTGGATTGTCAATGGGCGATTTAATATTGTCAATGCATTGCAAATGGAAAATATTCAATTGCCCATCCTATTGTACATACAGAATACAGAATACAGAATACAGAATTGAGAATTCATCCTGCCTCACCCAGCACAACCTTCACCCCCTCCCTTTCTTTCCCGTTCACACTGATAGCCACCACATAGGTGCCCTGGGGCAGTTTATTTCCAAAATCATCTTTGCCTCTCCAGATGATGGTGCCGCTGCCGGGGTAGGTTTCGACATTCGTCAGCAATGTCTTGAGAAAATCCAAAAAATTGTCAATTCATAAAAAAAGCATAATTTTGCAAAGTTTTTCTAAAACCCAATGGTAGTATCCGGAAACATATCCAAAATCCAAATCAATTCCTGAAAAGGGAAAAATATTCCCATAGCCGGATAACCTATAAAAATCAATAAAATATGGTCTTAAAAACAAAAACAGTTGAATTAAGGCGAAGAATGCAGGAAGCTTTGCAGGGCGGAGGATCGCAGGCGATTCAGAAACAAAAGGCCATTGGTAAGCTTACAGCCAGGGAACGCATACTTACTCTTTTGGACCCCAATACTTTCCACGAATACGATTTGTTTGTCGAGCATGCTGCTAAAGATTTCGACATGGATAAGAAGCAGCTTCCCGGCGACGGTGTTGTCACCGGTACCGGCATGATCAGCGGCCATCCTGTTTGTATTTATGCCCAGGATTTCACGGTTGCCGGGGGGTCGCTGGGACTGATGCATGCCAAGAAGATCGTGAAGATCATGGATCATTCCATGCGGCTGAAGATACCCTTGATCGGCATCAACGACTCGGGCGGGGCCCGTATCCAGGAAGGTGTTAACAGTCTTGCCGGTTATGGCGAAATCTTTTACAGGAACACCCAGGCGTCCGGAGTGATACCCCAGATTTCCGTTATCCTGGGACCATGTGCCGGCGGTGCAGTATATTCTCCTGCTCTTACCGATTTCGTCTTTGTGGTCGATAAGATATCCAAGATGTTCATTACCGGTCCCGAAGTGATCAAAGCCACCATCGGAGAGGAGATCAGCATGGAAGACCTTGGCGGTGCCAAAGTCCACGCGGAGATAACCGGGAATGCACATTTTTATGCCGAAAGCGAACAGGAATGTTTTGACCAGATCAAACAACTGATCAGTTACATCCCCTGGAATAACGCGAAAAAAGCCGATCCTTTCCCCAAGAAATCCCCTAAGGCACGCCAGTATAAGATTGAAAACATCATGCCCACCGATCCCAAACAGCCATACGATGTGCGGGATGTTATCCGGGCATTGGTCGACGACTCGGAGTTCCTGGAGGTTCAGGAAAGATTTGCCAGGAATATTGTGATAGGCTTTGCCAGGATCAACGGGGATACCGTTGGGTTCGTGGCCAACCAGCCCATGGTGCTTGCAGGTGTGCTCGATGTCGACTCCTCCGACAAGGCAGGAAGGTTTATCCGTTACTGCGATGCTTTCAATATCCCGCTGGTCACGCTTGTCGACCTTCCGGGTTATCTTCCCGGGGTAGACCAGGAACACAATGGCGTGATCCGCCATGGTGCAAAGGTTTTGTATGCATACTCGGAAGCCACGGTACCGAAACTGACGGTCATCCTGCGTAAAGCTTATGGCGGCGGTTATATAGCCATGTGCTCCCACCACCTGAAAGCCGATTTTGTATGTGCCTGGCCTACCGCCGAAATTGCCGTTATGGGACCTGAAGGCGCTGCTAACATCATCTTCAGGAATGAGATCAAGAACGCAGAAAATCCTGAAGAGGTCAGAAAACAGAAAATCAAGGAATACAAGCAAAAGTTTGCCAATCCATACGTGGCCGCCGCATACGGATATGTCGACGCTGTGATCGACCCCTCCGAAACCAGGAAAGTACTGATCCATGCCCTCGATATCAGCCGGCAGAAACAGGTTACCCCTCCGGCAAAAAAACACGGCATCCCGCCATTCTAATCAACATAACCATGGAAGATCAGGATAATAAACAAAAATACCAGTACTTGTCGGTCGATTACGTGAAATACAAAACCACACTGACCGACAAATACCTGAGTCGAAAAACATACGTGGAAAAAGACCCAAGGCTTATCACTGCTTTTATTCCCGGAACGATCAGGAAGGTTTTCGTTAAACCCGGCAGCAAGGTAAAAACCGGAGATAAACTCCTTATCCTGGATGCCATGAAAATGAACAACATCATCGTTGCTCCAATGGATTCGGTTATAAAGGAAATTCACGCCAAGCCAGGAAAGACAGTAGCTAAAAACGAGTTACTGATCGAACTCAATTGATCTGTTGCGAAAATGACTCCCGGAACAACTCATTGTTCCGGTTTATGAAATCAAGGATCTCCCCACGCCCCCTGTTTTCGGTTACCGATGTAATGAACATCTGAGGTAATTCTTCCCAGGTTTGCAACAGGAAATTCTGGTAATGCTCTATATTATGCCGCAATGCCAGCTTACTAAGCTTATCTGCTTTAGTGAACACCAGCACAAACGGCAACTCAACCGATCCCAGCCAATGGATAAAATCAATATCCGATGATTGAGGCTCCAGCCTGACATCCAACAGGATAAACACACTTACAAGATTCTTACGCCGGATAAGGTAATCCCGTATCATGATCCCCCACGATTCCCTGTCTGCTTTTGAACGCTTCGCATAACCATAACCGGGAAGATCCGCCAGATACCACGACTCATTGATCAGGAAAAAATTTATCAACTGAGTTTTACCCGGAGTTGAAGATGTTTTTGCCAGATTCTTACGGTTGGTGATCATATTAATGAGTGACGACTTCCCCACATTCGACCGCCCGATGAAAGCATATTCAGGCAAATTCGCAGGAGGTGCCTTATCCATCTCTTTAATGGATTTCAGGAAAACTGCCGTGTGAACCGGAAATGTCATCCTATATCATTTTTTGTATGTCGATATATGCCTGTCTTTTTTGTAATCGTAAATATCCTTAACGGTTACAATTATCCCCGTCTCCTCAACATTCCCAAAATGCGTATTCATCGCCGTTCCAAAATACCTCATTGTTGGAGAGAGATTCATATAAGCATTGAACAAAGGCGGGATGCCTTCATGCAAGGTCCTGATCTTTTGAACCAGTATCTTATAATTCTCATCATAATTACAACCGGCAAAAATACTTTCCAGGATCTTTTTGGGAGTCCCCAGAGGTAATGGATCATGCGGACGGACAAGCTCATCCTTGTCGGGGAAATATTTACTAATGAAATACAGGATGAGATCCCGGGCAAGTTTATCGAAATGGGGATACATGGTCACCTTTCCGAACAGAAATTTTGCATCAGGATGATCGATCACCACTGCTCCCAGGCCGTCCCACAGGTTATCCAATGAATACATACCTGCCCGGATGTTGATGGTTGGCTGGTAAAAGGGCTGAACGAACGACCTTCCGAGCTCTATGGTATATGGAATATATTCTTCCATGAACTTTTTGGAATACCAGAAAAGCCTGGCGGTTGGGGTCCGTATGGTACCATCTTCATTCAACGGCAACTCCTTGCAATGGATGAAGCGGTATCCTCCTATGATCTCCTTGTCACGCGGATTCCAGACAATTAACTGCTTGAACGGAACCTCCGAAGTATCGTATTCGTCAATATCCAGTGATTTACCGGTACCACCACCGGCATCACGGAAGGAGATCTCCCGCAAACGCCCTATCTCGCGCAGAGTGTTGGGAGAATTGTGATGAGTGATCACATATATCTTGTTCTTGCCGTTGTTGGTATCCCTGATGAAAGTTTCGTCGTTCAACTCTTTCTCAATCAGGTTGCGGTCGACCGGAAGTATTATCGTTTCCATAATTATTATTGTACGGTTGATGGCAAATTGTAAACTGTTTTCATGACCTCTTCCGCCCAGTAAGTATCTGAATGCTTCCTGTCAAAGGTTTCATAGGGAATAGGCTTGCCGAAGGTCATCGTGATGGATTTTCCCCTTTGCTTGTATGTCTCATCCACAAGGTACAGCATCTCAAGGTTTGCCTTGATCCCCAACGCCTTCCGGTAATTGGCCAGGTTATAGAAAAAAGCCGAATTCTTTCCCTCTATGTACGCCGGAACAACGTCACGCTTGTATTCCCTTGCTTTGGTGATAAAGGTCTTTTTCCAGGAAAGATCTTTGATCACACCCTTCCTTTTCCTGGAAACCATTCCCGCCGGAAAATATAATATCACCTGATCGGATGCAAAGGTATCATTCAGGATTTTGACATTCTGGGCATTGCTCCCATGCTTGTTAATAGGAATAAATAAAGGACGCAAATTGGGAATATTCATCAGGATGTCGTTCACCGGAAAAACAATATCCTGCCTTTTGCGACCGGCAACCGAAATCAATGCAATTCCATCCAAACCACCCAAAGGATGATTGGATACTATGATATACCTCCCATCTATGGGAATGTTCTCTTCTCCAATAACGGTTAACTTCCTGACAAACTCACTCATGATGGCATTGGCAAAATCCAATCCCCAGTAGTTCCGGTTCCGGTAAATGAAATCATTGATCTCATCTTCATGAATGATCCTTCGCAGATACGACAATACAAACCATGGTAACACTTTTAACAGGGTAGGACTCTTTTTGGCTATAACCCCCCTGAGATCTATAAAGTTTTTTGTGATCTCAACACCCGGTTCAGAATTGTTTTTCTCCTGCATAGATTCCTAAATCTGTTACAATAACAAAATTACAACTATTCTTCCAAAAAATGCTTCCGGGAGCATTTTTAAAGTACATGTGTAAAGTATTAAATTACAATACTTTACCTTACTACTTTATGTTCCGGCCTCCTGTATTCCCCGCTATTATTAACATAATGTTGAAAAATATCGTAACCATTTTTAAAAAAAAGTGGTAAAAAGTGGTAAAAAGTGGTAAACTATTCCTTATATTTACGCATTATTTAGCGGGAAGTGGCCAATATCATCGGGACATACGAGTGTAAAGTGGATGCAAAAGGGAGGTTAATGTTTCCTGTAGCGTTCAAAAACCAGCTGAAAGAGTCTGCGGCAGAAGGCTTTGTGATCAAGCGCAGTATCTTCAGAAAGTGTCTCGAATTGTATCCTATGGATGAGTGGAACCAGGAAAGCCAGCGCATAAATAAGCTTAGCAGGTTCAAAAAGAAGAATGTGGATTTCATCCGGAAGTTCATGTCGGGAGTAAAGTCAACCGAGCTGGATTCAACAGGAAGGTTGCTTATTCCGAAAGACCTGGTGGTTTACGCGGGCATTGACAAGGATGTGGTTCTGGCATCGGTGGTGAACAAGATCGAGGTTTGGGACAAGGCAGAGTATGAGCGGACAATCGATTACGATCCCGATGAATTTGCCGACCTGGCTGAAGAAGTCATGGGAGATCTTGACATTGAATAAAGGAATATGTTTCACCAGGCAGTATTACTTGAGGAAGCCATAAATGGGCTTATCACCGACCCCAATGGCATTTATGTTGACGCCACCTTCGGCGGTGGCGGTCACTCTGCTGCCATCCTGAAGCATATCGATAATGGAAGGCTGATCGCTTTCGACCAGGATGAGGACACTGCTGCTAACCGTATTCAGGATGAACGTTTCCTTTTGATCCATGCTAATTTCCGGTATCTGAAAAACTTCCTCAGGTATCATAATGCTATCCCCGTGAGTGGGATCCTGGCCGATCTGGGTATATCCTCTTTTCAGATCGACACCCCTGAAAAGGGCTTTTCCCTTAGGTTCGACGAAAAACTGGATATGAGGATGGACAGGAATCAGGAAAAGGATGCCTGGTTTGTTGTCAACCATTACTCTGAAGAGGAGCTTACCAGGATCTTTTCCGACTTTGGTGAGATCCGGCATGCCAGGTCACTTTCAAAAGCCATCGTTGAAGCGAGGGATGAAACTCCCATTGATACTACCGGGAGACTGGCTGAAATTGCCGGAGTCAGAGCCCCGAAGAATCTGGTTAATAAATTTAATGGGCAAGTATTTCAGGCCATCCGCATGGAAGTGAACGATGAAAGCGGCAGCCTGTTGGCTTTCCTGAATCAATGTATGGAAGTGATCCGAACGGGCGGAAGGCTGGTGGTAATCTCCTATCACTCGTTGGAAGACAGGATGGTAAAGAACTTCATGAAAGCAGGCAACGAAAAAGGTGAAGCCGAAAAAGATTTCTTCGGCCATAGCTCTTCACCCTTCAGACAAATAAGCCGGAAACCGGTAACACCGGGAATTGATGAATTAAAGCGCAACCCCCGGTCGAGAAGCGCCAAAATGCGAATTGCAGAAAAGATATGAATGCTAACAAACATATTGAACCAAAGATTGAAGACGCCACAAACGTTTCCAGTGGGTTAGGCAAATCAGCGCAGGAGGTACTGGGTGGCAGGTTTCTTACAAGGAAAAATGCCACCCGTCTTCTGCCTTTCATCCTTTATCTGACCCTCCTGGCAATTATATATATCGCGAATACCTATTATGCCGAAAGAAAAATCCGGAAAATGGACGATATGCGGGATGAACTGAAAGAATTGAGATTCGAATATATCTCCACTCATTCGGCACTTATGGGACAAAAAAAGCAATCGTCACTGGTTAAATTCCTGGAAAAGGATGGGATCAAAGCATCTACTACCCCTCCAGGGAAAATCATCATAGAAGATTAACGGGAAATGACAGACGGACGGAAGACCATATTAAAGAGAGTTTATCTTGTTTACGCGGGGATCATCCTCCTCGGCATAGCTATTGTCTTGAAAGTCATTTACATCCAGGTTGCCGAGGGCCCCGAACTCATCCAGAAAGCCCAGGAGCAGGAGTTAAGGTATTTTACCATTGAGGCAAACCGGGGAAATATTATGTCGAGTGATGGGAGCATGATGGCCGTCTCCGTCCCGATATTTGAAGTACGCATGGATGTTGCCTCCCCGCTGATCAGCAAGCAAATGTTCTCACAAAAGGTTGATTCCCTGGCTGCCGCACTGGCCGGATTATTCGGAGATAAAAGCAAGTTTGAATACAAATCATCTCTGATCAAAGCAAGAGAAAAGGGTAACCGCTATTTCCTGATAAAGAAAAACGTTACCTACAACGAACTTAAAAAACTCCGGGAGTTCCCCATTTTCAGGAATGGCAAGTATAAAGGAGGCCTTATAACCCGTTCGTACACCCGCCGTATCATGCCTTTTGACAACCTGGCCCGCAGAACCATAGGATTTGAAGTAAAAGAGGAAGGCATTTTTGTCGGACTCGAAGGCTCTTACAGCGAATATCTGGCAGGACGAAACGGGGTTCAACTGCACCGGAAACTTAGTCATGGCGACTGGATGCCTGTTCAGGATGAAAACCAGGTCGAACCTGATAATGGAAAAGATATCATCACGACCATCGATATTAATTATCAGGACATCGCAGAATCGGCTTTGATGAAAACCCTTATTAAAAATCAGGCTTTTCAGGGTTGCGCCGTGGTCATGGAGGTCGAAACCGGAGAAATAAAAGCCATTGCTAACCTGAGATTAAATGAGAAAAAAGACAGATATGAAGAACTTTATAATTACGCCATAGGCGAAATTGTAGAACCGGGTTCAACTTTCAAATTAGCCTCCATCATCGCACTCCTGGAAGATAAAAAAGTAAAACTCACCGATATCGTTGACGTTGGTGATGGATGGACAACCTACTATGGCCATACCGTTCAGGACGTAAAAAAAATTGGAGACGGAAAAATCACCGTAAGAGAGGCATTTGAAAAATCTTCCAATGTCGGGATTTCCAAACTCATTGATGCAGCCTATTCAGACAATCCCAAACAATTTGTGGAGCATTTGAAAGACATGCACCTTCATGAACCCCTTGGAGTTGAAATTAAAGGTGAAGGTACTCCTGTTGTAAAAGACCCTTCTGACAAGAAAAACTGGTATGGAACAACACTACCGGTAATGTCTTATGGCTATGAAGTCATGATGACACCCTTGCAGATGCTTACCTTCTATAATGCCATAGCAAACAACGGGACCATGGTCAAACCCATGTTTGTGAAAGAAATTAAAAGTTCAGGAAAAACCATAGAAAGGTTCAAAACGGAGATCCTGGATGACAGAATATGTTCCCGCCGTACGGTTGATTCGGTTAGGTCATTGCTCGAAGGTGTTGTAGAACGGGGAACAGCGACCATTATACGAAATGCACCCTATAAAATTGCCGGAAAAACCGGAACAGCCCGTATTGCCGATAAAAATAAAGGATATGGAAATAAAGTCTACAATTCGTCCTTTGTAGGCTATTTCCCCGCCGACGATCCTAAATACTCGTGTATAGTCCTGGTAAACGATCCAAGGAAAGGCTACTACTATGGCAGTTCGGTTGCAGCTCCTGTATTCAAAGAAATTGCCGATAAGATTTATGCTTCTGCAATGCTCCCAATAGAAGATATTGATACTGGGCACCTTGCCCAGCCTGCGTATACCATCGGACTCCACCATGATCTTGATGAAATCTTCACCCAACTTGGGATAGAAATTGACACTGCAAGCAGGCATACTGAATGGATAGTGGCAAAAGGACAAAAGCACAACATAAAATATCTTCCCCGGCGTGTGATCCCGGGTATCGTTCCGAATGTAAAGGGAATGAAGGCCAGGGATGCGGTTTACCTACTGGAGAACCTTGGTTTGAAAACCCGGATACAAGGCAGAGGGATTGTGACCGAACAGTCGATCCCTTCGGGAAACATTATTGAAAAAGGCAGAACAATCACATTAAAACTATCAACCTGAACAGATGACCCGGACATTGATGGAAATATTATTTGGCGTCAGCATTGAGGAGGTTATCGGAACCACGGTGATCCCTGTGGCCGGGTTATCATTTGACTCCCGAAAAGTGAACCGTGATGAGGCATTCGTCGCCGTTAAAGGAAGCCTCTCTGATGGGCATCGCTTTATTGATCAGGCTATAGACCGGGGAGCCAAATCGATAATCTGTGAAGATATCCCCGCGAATATTCAGTCCGGAATAACCTATGTAAAAGTTGCCAACAGCCAGAAAGCATTGGGAATTATGGCTGCAAATTATTATCATAACCCCTCCCATTCCCTGAAGCTGGTTGGAGTTACCGGAACCAATGGCAAAACAACCATTGTTACCCTGCTTCACAAGTTGTTCCGTTTATCCGGCTATGGATGCGCAAAGCTATCCACCATTAACAACCTCATCAACGAAAATGTCTTCGGTGCCACCCACACCACTCCAGACCCTCTGGCACTGAATAAGTTTCTGAGGAAAGCGGTAGACGAAGGATGTGAGTATGCTTTCATGGAAGTCAGTTCCCATGCCATTGATCAGCATCGCATTGCAGGTTTAAATTTCGCAGGAGGTATTTTTACAAACCTGACCCACGATCACCTTGATTACCATAAGACATTCAAAGCATACCTGGAGACTAAGAAGAAATTCTTCGATTACCTGCCTGTACACGCTTTTGCATTAAGCAATGGTGACGACCGGAACGGACAGGTTATGCTGCAAAACACGAAAGCACGTAAATTATATTATGGTATAAAAGGATATTATGATTTCCGGGGGCGCATCCTGGAATCACATTTTCACGGTTCTCTTTTAATGGTGCAAGATAGGGAAGTTTGGGTAAAGCTCACAGGCCATTACAACGCAAGCAATATAGTCGCCGTATTTGCCTGTGCTTCGTTGCTTAATCTTGATGAAGAAGAGGTCATCCTCCGGCTGAGCGAGCTGGAACCTGCTGAAGGCCGGTTCAACACCCTGGTCTCAGAAAACAATGTGATTGCCATTGTTGATTATGCACATTCGCCCGATGCTCTTGAGAACATCCTGGATGCTATTAACCAGATGAGGACCGGCAATGAGCAGCTTATAACCGTGGTCGGTGCCGGTGGTGACCGTGACAGGGAAAAACGGCCCCTGATGGCCGGCATCGCCGCTACAAAAAGCAACCGGGTCATCCTCACCTCCGACAACCCCCGGTCGGAAGATCCGGATACCATCATCGCTGAAATGCAGAAAGGCATTGACCCTACAAGAATACGCTTTGCCCTGGCAATAACCAACCGGAAGGAGGCTATTAAAACGGCATGCTCCCTGGCAAAACCCAACGATATCATCCTGGTTGCCGGGAAAGGACATGAAAAATACCAGGAGATCGCGGGTGTGAAACACCCCTTTGACGATAAACAAATAATAATGGAATTTCTGGAAATCAAAATGTAAAGGCCATGTTATACTACTTGTTCGACTATCTGGAAAAATGCTGCAACTTCCCCGGTGCGGGGGTATTCCAGTATATTTCTTTCCGGGCTGCCATGGCTGTGATCTTTTCATTGATCATTTCAATGTTTTTCGGAAAAACATGGATCAAATTCCTGAACCGCAAACAAGTTGGAGAAACCATCCGCGATCTTGGCCTTGAGGGACAACTTGAAAAACAAGGCACTCCTACCATGGGAGGATTGATCATTCTGGCAGCCATCCTGTTGCCTACCCTTCTGTTTGCAAAACTCCTGAATGTGTATATCCTGCTCATGATATTCACTACACTCTGGTTGGGCATGATCGGATTCCTGGATGACTATATTAAGGTGTTCAGAAAGAATAAAAAAGGACTTGCAGGAAAATATAAAGTAGCCGGACAGGTCATTCTTGGATTGGTTGTAGGGCTTACCATGTATTTTAACGAATCCGTGGTGATCAGGGAGGAACCGCTTGCTGCAACAACCATATCCCAGGGAGCGATCCCTGACGAATATATCCAGGATTCCCAGGATGAGTTGAAATCGACAAAGACTACAATCCCATTTTTTAAAAATAACGAGTTTGACTATGCCATACTTATTTCCTGGATAGGGGATGGAGCAAGAAAATACGCCTTTCTTATTTTCATCCCAATAGTAATCCTGATCATCACGGCTGTATCGAATGGAGCCAATCTCACCGATGGGATGGATGGTTTGGCTACAGGAACATCGGCCATCATCGGAGCCACCCTTGGCATACTTGCCTGGGTCAGCGGCAACATCATTTTTGCCGATTACCTCAACATAATGTATATACCGAACACCGGTGAGCTGACCATATACATCAGCGCGTTTGTCGGGGCCTGTATAGGATTCCTTTGGTATAATGCCTACCCGGCGCAGGTCTTCATGGGTGATACAGGAAGCTTGTCGATCGGAGGCATTATCGCAGTTTTTGCCATACTTATCCGTAAGGAACTGTTGATCCCTATCCTTTGCGGGATATTCCTGGTGGAAAGTCTTTCAGTAATCCTGCAGGTTTCCTGGTTTAAATATACTAAAAGAAAATATGGATCGGGCAGAAGAATATTCAGGATGTCGCCACTGCATCATCATTTCCAGCTGCAAGGTTATCCTGAGCCCAAAATAGTACAGCGATTCCTGATTGTTGGGATCATGCTGGCAGTTTTTGCCATAATAACCCTGAAACTCAGATAAACATTGAATGAAATCTTACGATATCGTCATACTCGGAGCAGGAGAAAGTGGAACCGGAACAGCAGTCCTGGCAAAGAAAAAAGGCCTTTCAGCCTTTGTCTCAGATGCCGGAAAGATACGTGACGAGTACAAAAACGTTCTTTTACATCTTGATATCCCTTTTGAAGAGGAGAAACACTCTTTCCCCCTGATCCTGTCAGGCGGAGAGATCATGAAAAGTCCTGGTATACCTGACACAGCACCCGTAATCAGGGAAGCTGCCAGGATGAGCATCCCGGTAATCTCTGAACTGGAATTTGCAGCGAGATACACACAAGCAAAACTGGTATGCATCACAGGCAGCAACGGGAAAACCACAACCACTCTCCTCACTCATCACATCTGCAGGAATGCAGGACTGAATGCAGGACTGGCGGGTAATGTAGGAAACAGTTTTGCGATGATGGTAGCTGAAAAGGATTATGACCTTTACATCCTGGAAGTCAGCAGTTTCCAGCTTGATGGCATGTTTCGTTTCAAAGCCGATATCGCGGTACTGCTTAATATCACTCCCGATCATCTCGACCGCTACCGGTATGATTTCGGACTGTATGCAGATGCAAAATTCAGGATCACACAAAACCAGGGCCCCATGGAAGCTCTGATTTACTGCGCCGATGATGAAACCATTCAGCAGGGATTGCAAAAAAGGGATGTCAGATCGAAAATGTACCCTTTCTCTATTCAGGATAAGCTGAATTCGGAAGGGGCATGGATGGAAAATAACCAGATCATTATAAATGTACAATCAAAACCTTTTAACATGACAATGGAAATGTTAGCATTGCAAGGTAAACACAACATTTACAACTCTATGGCTTCGGCTATAGCCGGACGTCTCCTGGAAATCCGCAAGGACAATATCAAGGCTAGTCTTGCTGATTTTCAAAACGTCGAGCACCGCCTGGAATTCGTGGCTAATATTATGGGGATTGAATTCATTAACGATTCCAAAGCCACAAATATCAATTCCTCATGGTATGCACTTGAGAGTATGCAGCGTAAAGTGATCTGGATAGCAGGAGGCCAGGATAAAGGAAACGATTACAGCTACCTGCTTGACCTTGTCAGGCAGAAAGTAAAAGCCATCATTTGCCTTGGAGTGGATAACACTAAGATTTACAATGCGTTCTCAAGTCTTCCCATTACCATCGTAGAAACACGTTCAATGGAAGAAGCCGTGCGCTATGCTTTATATCTGGGTGAAAAGGGGGATATCACACTGCTCTCACCGGCTTGTGCCAGCTTCGACCTTTTTGAAAACTATATCGACAGAGGAAACCAGTTCAAGGCAGCCGTAAGGCAATTATAATACATGCATTAACAATGAACAGGATTTTGAAAAATATTCGGGGCGACAGGGTTATTTGGGCTGTTGTTATTATTTTGTCCATCCTTTCCCTGCTGGCAGTTTACAGTTCTACCGGGGCTCTTGCCTATGTAAAACAGCAGGGAAATACCGAATACTATATGCTCAAACATCTGTTCATTCTTGTAATGGGCTTCGTTTTGATGTATTTTACCCACAGAGTAAAGTTTACATACTTTTCCCGGATATTCCAGGTTGCCCTCTATGTTGCTATACCTTTGCTGATTCTCACCCTGTTCATGGGCCTTAATCTGAATGATGCAAAGCGGGTTTTGCCCTTGCCTTTTCACCTTACTTTCCAGACCTCCGACCTGGCAAAGCTCACTTTAATAATGTACCTTGCCAGAAATCTAACCCGGAAAGATATAGATATCAGGAATTTTAAAACAGCAGGATTGTACCTGTTCCTGCCAACCCTGATCGTTTGTGCACTCATCCTTCCGGCCAATTTCAGTACTGCCGCCTTGCTGTTTTCAAGCTCCCTCATCCTTATGTTCATTGGCAAGGTAAGTTTCCGGCTTATCTCGTACTTCATTGGAATAGTGATTGTAGCGATGGCTTTTGCATTTTTGATCGGAAAAGTCTCACCAGGGATTCTTCCCAGGATGGAAACATGGGTAAACCGTATAGAAAGCTTTTTCGACAAAGACAAGCAATCGGACGGGGATTATTACCAGGTGGAACAATCGAAGATTGCCATTGCATCCGGGGGATTGTTCGGGAAAATGCCGGGTAACAGCACACAGCGGAATTTCCTGCCACATCCTTACTCTGACTTTATCTATGCAATCATTGTAGAGGAATATGGACTTTTGGGAGGAGCATTTCTGGTATTGCTTTACCTGATTTTGTTTTTCCGGGTGGTGAGGATAATTACGAAGGCCCCCTTGAATTTCGGGGCATTACTGACGTTCGGAGTAGGCTTCAGCCTGGTTTTCCAGGCAATGGTCAATATGGCGGTAGCCGTCAACCTGCTTCCTGTAACCGGGCAACCTTTGCCTCTGGTCAGTATGGGAGGAACATCGATATGGTTTACATCGGTTGCGATTGGAATTATTCTTAGCGTTAGCAAAGAAACTGATAAACAAATGGAAGAAGATGCAACAGAACTTGCAACAGCATAAGTACCGGTTCATCATCAGCGGTGGAGGCACCGGGGGGCATATCTTCCCGGCAATAGCCATTGCAGAAGCCCTTTCTTTCAAAACCGGAAAACCGGAAATTCTGTTTATCGGTGCCAGGGGAAGGATGGAAATGGAAAAAGTACCCCAGGCAGGATATCCGATAAAAGGGTTATGGATTAGCGGTTTGCAACGAAAAATAAGCGTGAAAAACATCTTGTTCCCGCTCAAGGTCGTATGGTCAATGTTCATAGCAAGGAAAATAATCAAGACATTCAACCCCGATGTTGTTATCGGTACCGGCGGTTATGCCAGCGGTCCTACATTGAAAATGGCAGCTTCACTGGGAATACCCACAGTGATCCAGGAACAAAACTCCTTCCCGGGGATCACCAACAGGATGCTGGCGGGTAAAGCATCCAGGATTTGTGTGGCATATGAGGGAATGGAAAAGTATTTTCCTGCAGATAAGATCGTTTTTACAGGAAATCCTGTGAGGGTTAACATCCTGGAAAACAAGGGAAGCAAGGATGAAGGATTAAAATATTTTGGGCTGGAGCCAGGCAGAACTACAGTACTTATTGTTGGCGGGAGCCAGGGAGCCCGGTCGGTTAATCAGGCTATAAGCCGGATACTGGGGGATCTTACCGACAACAATATACAGTTGATCTGGCAGACAGGTCCGGTTTTTTATCCGCAAGCTTGTGAAATCATTGAAAGGTTGAAGCCTGACAGCGGAAAATATGTCAAAGCCCTGCCTTTTATCCAGATGATGGAACAGGCTTATAACGCTGCTGATATAGTGGTATCGAGAGCCGGAGCTATAGCCATCTCCGAACTGTGTATCGCAGGAAAACCCGCTATACTGGTTCCGCTGCCTACTGCGGCAGAAGATCATCAAATGAAAAACGCAAGGGCACTTGCAGAAAAGAATGCAGCCATCGTGGTGGCTGATCATGAATTGAATAAGAACCTCAAACCTGCCATCCTGGAGACAACCCAAAACATACATCGACAAAAAGAACTGGCAAGAAATATTGCCGGTTTGGCTGTTAAAGATTCAGCTTCCAGGATAGCCGATGAAATTCTGAAAATACTTAAAAAATGAACCTGAGCAACCTGCATATGGTATATTTTCTTGGTATTGGCGGCATAGGCATGAGCGCACTGGCCAGGTATTTTCATCAGGCAGGGGTTAAGGTGGCAGGTTATGACAGGGTTAAGACTGATCTCACCGCTGAACTTGAAAAAGAAGGAATCAATATTCATTACGAAGATGATCCGTCGACACTTCCTTCTGCAATAGACCTGGTAGTTATCACACCCGCCATCCCATGGAACCACAACGAATTAAACCAGCTAAAAAATCAAGGAACCCCTGTTTTGAAACGTTCGGAAATCCTCGGACTTCTCACCCAGGGAAAATCCACTCTTGCCGTGGCGGGGACACATGGGAAAACAACGGTTTCTTCCATGCTTGCTCATATTCTGCATTCATCAGGCATCCCAATTTCAGCCTTTATCGGTGGAATCATGAAAAACTACAACAGCAATGTTGTTCTGGAAGAAAATCCTTCCTGGTACATTGTGGAAGCCGATGAATATGACCGCTCTTTCCTTACTCTGAATCCTGAAATTGCCATTATCACCGCCATGGATGCCGACCACCTGGATATTTACGGTGATCATGGCCGGTTGAGGGAAGCTTTCCTGGAGTTCTCAAAAAAAATACCGGATGGCGGTTACCTTGTTATTAATGAAAAAGCCGGACAACTACCGGCAGATCATATCCATTCAATAACATACGGCTTCAGCCTGAATTCACAGGTACAAGTTGAGTCCTACAGAATTGAAGACCATCGTTTTGTTTTCGATGCATCAGGACCGGGTGACTTTAAATTGCATGACGTCAGGCTTCAGACACCCGGCCGTTTTAATATTGAAAATGCCCTGGCAGCAGCCTATGCAGCTTTCCTGGCCGGTTGCAGTACCATGGATATAACCAACGCATTGGAATCGTATACCGGAGTCAAACGACGTTTTGATTACAGGGTACGCACACAGGATACAGTATACATTGACGATTATGCCCATCATCCGGAAGAGTTGAAAGCGTGTATCCTTGCAGTCAAGGAATTGTATCCCGGGAAGAAGGTCACCGGAATATTTCAGCCTCATCTTTTCAGCAGGACAAGGGATTTTGCGGGCGAGTTCGCAGCAAGTCTTGAACTTCTCGATGATGTCATACTTTTAGACATCTACCCTGCCCGGGAACTTCCTATAGAGGGAGTGGATTCGGGGATGATCCTGGATAAGATAAAGCGGATACCAGGAATGATTTGCCCAAAGAAAGATGTTCCCGGAGTTATTGCAGAAAAAAAACCGGAGGTTTTACTGACCCTTGGTGCCGGAGACATAGATTTACTGGTTGAACCATTACAACAATTATTAACAAAAGGAAAATGATCAGAAAGGCCATAGAAACCATAATCTGGATTCTCGCCGGAGCGGGAGTGATCCTGTTATTGTCGTTTTCAAAGAAAAACCACAACCAGACAACCTGTAACGATCTCAGTATCCATATTGATTACCCGGGTAGCGACACTCTGCTGCGCCCTGACCAGCTTCGTAAATTGTTGCAATCCCAATGCGGAGAATTTAAAGGAAAAACGGTAAACTCCTTTGATTTTGTCAGGATAAATAAAGTACTTGGAGGCCTGGGACAGGTTGTACAAACGGGCGCTTATTCCGACATGGAAGGAACACTTCACATTTATGTAAGGCAACGTGAACCCATAATGAGGGTTTATACACAGAGTCAGAAAGATTATTATGCCGATCCCGACGGAATCCTCTTCAGAGCCCCTGCCGGAAACGCAGGCCACGTAATCATTGCCAACGGTCATATACCCGACATCGAAACCAAGGGTAAATCGTTGATATCTATTGATACATTGCGTAATGGCGAGTTAATCAGGAATATATTTTTGCTGTATGAAAAAATACAGAACAATACCTTGCTTAATCCAATGATAGAACAAATCTATATAACAGAGAAACAAGAAGTTGAACTGATTCCGAAGGTTGGCAGGCAGGTGATTATCTTCGGCAGTTTCCGCGATATGGAAGAAAAGATCATTAAACTGGAAAACTTTTACCGTCAAGGGATGATGAAGGAAGGATGGGATAAATATAAAAGTATTAACCTGAAATTCAAAGACCAGATCGTTTGTTCAAAAATGTAAAACTATGAGTAAATCGGATATAATTGTAGGCCTGGATATTGGGACAACCAAGATTGCGGCCATAGTGGGCAGAAAAAATGAACACGGGAAAATTGAAATACTTGGATATGGGAAGACAGAATCGTTCGGGGTTAAACGAGGGGTTGTTTCCAATATCGAGTATACTGTCCGTTCCATTCAGACAGCTGTTGAGATGGCTGAGCAGCGCTCCGATGTAAAGATCCGCTATGTTAATGTAGGGATAGCGGGGCAGCACATCAAGAGCCTCCAGCACCATGGGAGCATCATCCGTAAGAATATTGAGGAGGAGATCAGCCAGGAAGATATTGAGACATTGCACAGCAACATGTTCAATCTTAATATGAATCCTGGTGAGGAGATCATAGACGTGATCCCCCAGGAGTATATCATTGATGCCGAACAGGGCATCAAGCAACCCATCGGGATGCTGGGAAATACGCTGGAAGCCAATTTTCACATCATCATAGGGCAAACTGCGGCCGCACAAAACATTTATAAATGTGTAAGAAAGGCCGGACTGGAAGTTGTTGGTCTCATCCTGGAGCCCATAGCTTCTGCCGAGGCCTGCCTTAGCGATGAAGAAAAAGAAGCCGGAGTAGTCCTCGTTGATATTGGTGGCGGCACAACCGATATTGCCATCTTCCAGGATGGAATCCTTCGACATACGGCTGTAATACCTTTTGGTGGTGATATCATCACGGAGGATGTGAAGGAGGGGTGTGCAATCATTAAAAAATACGCAGAAGATCTTAAAGTAAAATTTGGATCTGCCCTTGCAAGCGAGAACCGCGAAGAAGAAATCGTTGCTATTCCCGGTTTGCGCGGCCGGCCACCCAAGGAGATTACCCTTAAAAACCTTGCTCATATTATCCAGGCCAGGATGGAGGAGATTATTGAGCATATTTATTACGAAATCAGGAATTCGGGATATGAGAAAAAGCTGATAGCGGGTATCGTGCTTACCGGAGGAGGTGCCATCCTGAAACACGTGGCTCAGTTGACAGAGTTCATGACCGGGATGGCCACCCGCATAGGTTATCCGAACGAACACCTGTCAAATGAAGTGCCTGATGAAATGGCAAGTCCGATGTACGCCACAGGCATTGGCCTTGTTATTGAAGGCATCAGCCGTTTTGAAAGAGAAAGGAAGAAGGAAATGAAAGGACAGGAAAAACAAAGCGATGACAAAACCCCTTCCAAAGTCCAGAAAGGTAAAAAACCGTTCCGCCCGATCGGTTTCCTGGAAAGGATACAAGGATGGTTTGAAGGGGATGAATTAGAATAATATATAAAATGATAAACGTAACCAAAAATGCCTGAAGCTATGGAAGATCTGCTCAATTTTGTTCAACCCAAGAACCAATCGTCTATCATTAAGGTGATGGGTGTTGGAGGCGGCGGAAGCAATGCCGTTAATCACATGTTCCGTCAAGGGATCAAGGATGTTGATTTCATCGTATGCAATACCGACATGCAGGCTTTGGAAATGAGTCCTGTACCCAATAAGATCCATCTGGGTAAGAAAGGACTCGGTGCCGGATCCCTCCCCAATGTCGGGAAGAAAGCTGCCGAAGATAAATCGGATGAGATCAGGGAACTGCTGTCCCATAATACAGAGATGCTGTTTATCACCGCAGGAATGGGCGGAGGAACAGGAACCGGTGCTGCTCCGGTGATTGCCAGGATAGCAAAGGAAATCAACCTTGATGATGACGATGTTGAAAAGATCCTTACGGTGGCCATCGTTACCATCCCTTTTGCATTTGAGGGAAGGAAAAGGAAGAAACAAGCCATTGAGGGAATCGCCGAACTCAGGAAGCATTGCGATGCCGTACTGATCATCAGCAACGATAAGCTACGACAAATTTATGGTGACCTGCCCTTATCCAAAGCATTCGCGGAGGCCGACAATATTTTGCTTACCGCTGCCCGGGGTATCGCGGAGATCATCACAGTGAAAGCGTACGTAAATATTGATTTCAAAGATGTAAACACGGTCATGAAAAACAGTGGTGTAGCCTTGCTGGGTACCGGCAGTGCTGAAGGTGAAGAACGCGCAAGAAAAGCCATAGAAATGGCTCTGACCTCTCCCCTGCTGAACGACAATGATATCAGAGGAACACATAACATCCTGCTTTACTTGTCGTCCGGGCAAAAAGAACTCTCTATGGATGAAATAACCGAAATCACCGAATACATCATTGAAAAAACAGGATCCGAAGTAGAGATCATCTGGGGAGCCGGTCACGACGAAAGCCTGGGCGATAAAATCAACATTACCGTTGTTGCCACAGGATTCGATAAAAACGAACTGGAACAAAAACCGGAAAAAAAGATCATCTTCCTGGAAGAAGAGAAAAAACCCGAAGAAATCAAAAAAAATGTTCCGATAGAGGCACCCCTGGAAGAGATCAGGCTTATCACCAAATCAACCCCGGTAGCCCGTGAGACGAACCTACCGAGAGATCCCGGAACACAGGGAAAGATATACTTCACTCTTGAGGATGACTCGAATGATATTGAGAAGAAACGCAGCACCCAACCATCTTCCAACACTGAGAAAAAATCCGGGCATTTATTTGATAATCATGATACTCCTGAGATCCTTTATAAAGAAACCAAATCACAGCCAAAGGAGCTGGACGATATGGAAATCAGGAAACAGGAAAGAGTTGCCCGTCTCAAATCCATGAGCATGCAGATTAAAACCAATTCGGGGCTTGCAGAGTTGGAGAAGGAACCGGCTTACCTCCGCAGAAATGTCCTGCTTTCCGACACCAAGCCATCGGAAGAGAAGATCATTTCGAGATACAGCCTGGAAAAAACCGATGACGACAAGATCGAATTAAAGCAAGACAACCCTTATCTGCATGATAATGTTGATTAATTTTACAGAGTAATTCAAAAATTTCATCAGCCATGAGTTTGACAGAGCAGATAAATCAGGATATCAAAGCGGCCATGCTGGCACGCGAATCACGTAAACTTGAAGCGTTGAGAGCTATTAAGGCAGCCTTGCTGCTGGCTATGACAGAAAAAAAATCCGGAGGGGAAGTTTCAGAAACCGTTGAGATGCAAATCCTTCAAAAGCTGGTAAAACAGCGAAAGGAATCCTCAGCGGTCTACCGTTCCCAGAACCGTCCTGACCTTGCTGAGGAAGAAGAGTTTCAGGCAGAAATCATTGAGAAGTACCTTCCTGAACAGATCAGCCCGGAAAAACTACGGGAAATTGTTGGGGAAATCATCCGGGAAACCGGTGCCTCCGGCATCAGAGACATGGGCAGGGTTATGGGTGCCGCAAGTAAAAAGCTTGCAGGAAAGGCTGATAACAAGGTAATATCGGAGATTGTGAAAGAACTGCTTTCATAAAAAAAAGGCCAGGCAATGCCTGACCTTTTTTTTATATACAAAAGTCTTATTCTCCCAGCATAAGCCGTTTGAAACCCATAACCATCAGGTCTTTATCTTTTTCACTCAAATACTGTTTGACGGTTTTCTTGGTATCCCTGACAAAATCCTGGTTGAGCAAAGTATTTTCTTTGTAGAATTTATTCAGTTTGCCCAGGGCGATCTTTTCGAGCATTTCTTCCGGCTTTCCTTCCTGGCGTGCCTGTTCCTTGCCAATTTCGATTTCCTTCTCGATAATTTTCTCATCAACATCGTCTTTATCGACAGCAACAGGATTCATGGCTGCAACCTGCATGGCGATTTCCTTACCGATTTCATCCATCCCATTGATTCCCGCTTTGTTGAATCCAACAATGGTAGCAAGTTTATTCCCCATGTGGTTGTATGCATATACTGCCGGAGAATCAATGCATTCATAGCCGTTGATTTCGATTTTTTCCCCGATTTTTCCTACCTGATCGGTCAGGTTTTCTTCGATCGTTCTTCCGTTCAGATCAAGGGCTTTAAGAGCATCCACTGATTTGGGAGCAGACTGAATGGCTTTATTTGCAATATCATTCACAAACTGAACAAAATCGGCATTCTTTGCAACAAAATCAGTTTCGCAATTCACCTTAACGACCATCCCGAACGTATGGGAATCATTGGTCATAGCAATGACGATTCCTTCCCTGGCTTCCTTATCAGCCCTTTTGGATGCTACTTTCTGACCTTTTTTCCTGAGTATTTCGATAGCTTTTTCAACATCACCCCCACTCTCTTCAAGGGCTTTTTTACAATCCATCATACCGGCACCGGTAATCTGGCGAAGGTTATTTACTTCGGTTGCTGTGATTTTTGTCATAATAAAAAAGATTTAAGGGTAATATATAAAAGGTTTTTACTTTTTGGATTTGGTAACAGGTTTCCTGGGTCTCTTACCGCCACCTTTCATACTGTTGTCATCATCCCTGTCTTTCATCTTGGTGATACGTGCTTCGCTTTCTTTCTTGGCCTTGCTATCTTCATCTTCAAACTCATCCATTTCGTCAAATCTCCTGCCGTGTTCATCCGTTTCAGCATCGGCGTCCATTTCCTCATCATGAGCCTTTTTATCACGTTCCATTTTTCGCTCTGTGAGCCCCTCTTCAATAGCATTAACCATTATTTTCACGATAATGGAGATTGATTTTGAAGCATCGTCGTTTGCAGGAATGGGGAAATCGATCTTTTTGGGATCGGTGTTTGTATCGACCAATGCGAAAGTAGGAATGTTAAGTTTTTTCGCTTCAGCAACAGCAATCTTTTCTTTGTTGATATCAACAATAAACAACGCAGATGGCAGGCGATTCAGGTCGGCGATACTTCCCAATTGCTTTTCAAGCTTCGCTCTTTCACGGGTGATCTGAAGCCGTTCCCTTTTGGAAAGGTTTTTCCATGTGTTTGTGGTCATCATTTTATCGATGGATGACATTTTCCTGACGGCTTTGCGGATAGTGGCAAAATTGGTAAGCATACCACCGGGCCAACGCTCAGTAACGAAGGGCATATTGACTCTTTTTACGTGGTCGGCAACAATATCCTTGGCTTGTTTCTTTGTCGCAACAAATAGGACTTTCTTGCCCGATTTTGCGATCTGCTTCATAGCCGAAGCAGCTTCCTCAATTTTTGCAATGGTTTTGTAAAGGTCAATGATGTGGATGCCATTTCTTTCCATAAAAATGTAAGGCGCCATATTCGGGTTCCATTTTCTTTTTAAATGCCCAAAGTGAACGCCTGCGTCCAACAATTCTTCAAAAGTTGTTCGTGCCATGAAATTTAATTTAATTGTTTACATTCATTTAAAACAACCTGCAGGTAGCAACGCAGCCGCGATGGTCTTGCAGGTTTAGATACTAAACTCAATCCAACAGTTTGTGATTAACGTTTGCTGAACTGGAATCTCTTCCTGGCCTTTTTCTGACCAAATTTCTTTCTCTCCACCATACGGGGATCTCTTCTGAGTAATCCCTTGGGTTTAAGCAAAGCCCGGTATTCAGGATCAATTTTTACCAGGGCTCTGGAAATGGCTAGACGCAATGCTTCAGCCTGCCCTGTGATGCCACCACCATCAATACTTGCGGCAATATCATATTTGCTGAGAGTTTGTGTGAGCTCAAATGGCTGCTGCACAACATAATGCAGTGTACCGCTGGGAAAATATTCCTTGAAATCCCTTTTATTTATGGTGATAGAACCATTTCCTTCTTTCAGGTAAATCCTGGCAACAGCAGTCTTTCTCCTACCTATCGCGTTGATTACGTCCATTTTGATAAAATATCTTAACTTAATTTAAATTCCTTTGGTTGCTGGGCTTCCTGCTTGTGCTCAGGCCCGGCATAAACATATAAATTACGGAAAAGCTGCCTCCCAAGTTTGTTCTTTGGAAGCATTCCCCTTACAGCATTCTCCAGGATGAACTCAGGCTTCTTTGCCAGAACTTCCTGCGGAGTGCGGAAACGCTGCCCCCCCGGATAACCTGTATACCTGACATATTCCTTGTCGGTTAGCTTCTGACCGGTGAAAACCACCTTCTCAGCATTGATAACCACAACATTATCACCACAATCAACATGAGGTGTGAAATACGCCTTGTGCTTTCCTCTTAATAAAACCGCAATTTGGGTCGCCAGTCTTCCAACCGTTTGCCCGGTCGCATCTATCAGCAACCATTCCTTATTTACCGTTGCCTTATTGGCACTGATCGTCTTGTAACTCAATGTATCCATTCTGTCTTGTATTACAGGTCTTTCATTTCTCCCTGAAAATGGGGTGCAAAGTTAGAACTTAATTTTCTATTTGCAAAATTTCCTTACAATAAAATATGAAGGTCTGTTGTTTCAAAATTTTTCATTTTAATGACTTAACTTTGAAATCACTTATGAGAATGATCCTCACAGAGAAAAATATTCTCCGCGTATTAGGTTTCTCTATAGCCATGGCATTCCTGGAAACGGCTGTTGTGGTTTATCTCAGAACTATATACTATCCGGGAGGATTTGAATTCCCTTTGGTACCAGTCACGGGAATTCATGGAATAACCGAACTGCTCAGAGAAGCGGCTACTCTGATCATGTTATTGATGGTGAGTGTCTTAGCCGCAAACAAATTTACCGGCCGTTTTGCATACTTTCTTTTTTCCTTTGCCATTTGGGACATTTTCTATTACGTATTTCTAAAGATACTCCTTGGCTGGCCGGAAAATTTCATGACCTGGGACATCTTATTCCTTCTGCCTGTTCCCTGGTTCGGTCCCGTGGTTGCGCCCCTGATAAACTCACTTTCAATGATCATGCTTGCCATGGTGATACTATTACCCCCTGCCAAAAAAAATCCCTTGCCTCTGTTTCCCGGAGAATGGACACTTCTTATCACAGGCTCCCTTATCGTAATCCTTTCCTATACAACTGGATATGCTCAGTACATGCTGGAGAAGTTTACGGTGAAAAACCTGCTTACATTTTCTGAGCCACAAGCCATACTGGAACATTCTTCTTTGTTTATTCCCCGGGAGTTCCCCTGGTGGATATTCTGGATAGGCCAGGGAGTCATCCTCCTGGGTATCATACTGTATGTTGTAAGGATCAGAAAACTCCGTCACCTTTAACTTTTTTATTAATTTCGCTGTTCAAAATTAAGGTTCATGTCCATCATCGCTGAGAATATCACGAAAATCTACGGTCAGCAAAAAGCCCTTGATCAGGTCTCCATCAATATTAAAGCAGGTGAGGTTGTTGGATTGCTTGGGCCCAACGGTGCCGGAAAATCCACTCTCATGAAGATCATCACATGCTTCATCCCTCCTACATCCGGCACTGCAACCGTTAATGGATTTGATGTAATGGAAAACCCAGTTGAGGTAAGAAAAAGTGTAGGATATCTGCCTGAAAACAACCCTCTTTATCTGGACATGTATGTTAGGGAATATCTGCAATACATTGCCGGTATTTACAGGATGGAAGGGAATAACAAGGATCAAATTTCCGCTATGATCTCTCTCACCGGTCTTGAAAAAGAACAACGAAAGAAAATAGGAGCTTTATCCAAAGGCTACCGTCAGCGCGTTGGACTGGCACAAGCCCTGCTGCACAATCCCGATGTGCTCATCCTGGATGAACCGACTTCAGGCCTTGATCCAAACCAGTTGCTTGAGATAAGGAACCTCATCAAAAATCTGGGTACGCAAAAAACCATCATGCTTTCCACCCATATTATGCAGGAGGTAGAAGCTATTTGTGACCGGGTGATTATTATTCACAACGGAAAAATTGTTGCGGATGAAACAACGGAAAACCTTGGTCATCTTGCCTCCAGCGTGGATATTATCACAGTTGAATTCAGTGATCCTGTCACGCTGGAACAGCTTAATAAAATACCCAATGTTAAAGAAATAAAACATCTTGGCAAACAGGTATGGGAACTCAGTTCCGATAGCCATCACGACATCCGGCCCGATATTTTCCAGCTCGCTGTATCGCACAAAAATCAAGTCCTGTCGATGAACAAGCAAACAAAAAAGCTTGAGGAAGTATTCCAGATGTTAACAAAAAATGAAGATTCTCCCCCCACTGATAATCAGTAATGTTTACTTTTGCCTATTCATTTTTTTAACAGAAACGCTAATCAAAATTTTTAATTCATAAGATCATGGGATATTTATTTACTTCTGAATCGGTTTCGGAGGGACATCCTGACAAAGTAGCGGATCAGATATCCGATGCCTTGCTGGACGAGTTTCTGAGAAATGATCCGAATGCCAAAGTTGCCTGCGAAACACTGGTAACAACCGGATTGGTTGTTTGCAGCGGAGAAGTCAGAACAAACTCCTACGTATACATTGATGAAATTGCAAGAAATACGATCCGGAATATAGGCTATACAAAAGCTGCCTATAAATTCGAGGCTGAATCATGTGGCATCCTTAACGCCATACATGAACAGTCGCAGGATATCCGCCAGGGTGTTGAACGGGAAAAAGCGGAAGACCAGGGTGCAGGAGACCAGGGCATGATGTTCGGATATGCTTCAAGGGAAATGGATAACCTTATGCCTGTACCCATGGAACTGGCTCACATTCTTCTGCAGCAACTGGCTGCCATCAGAAGAGAAGGAAAGGAAATGAACTATCTCCGGCCGGATGCCAAATCTCAGGTGACTGTAGAATATGATGAAAACAATAAGCCTGTCAGGATAGATACCATCGTTATCTCAACCCAGCATGATGATTTTGATGATGAAAAACGCATGCAGGATCAGATCACCAAAGACATCCGGAATATTCTTATTCCCAGAGTAATCTCAACTCTTTCCGACAGGGAAAAAGCCCTGTTCCGGAAAGATTTCAAGTTATTTGTCAACCCTACAGGCAAATTTGTAATCGGAGGCCCTCATGGAGATACCGGACTCACGGGAAGAAAAATCATCGTTGATACATATGGTGGCAAAGGAGCTCATGGAGGCGGTGCCTTTTCAGGAAAGGATGCATCAAAAGTTGACCGATCCGCAGCATATGCCATGCGACATATCGCCAAAAACCTTGTTGCAGCAGGCGTCGCAGACGAAGTGCTTGTTCAGGTTGCCTATGCAATTGGTATTGCCAAACCCGTAGGACTGTATGTTAATACTTATGGTACAGGAAAGGCCAGATCATCCGATGGGAAAATGATGAGCGACGGTGATATAGCAGATAGACTTCTCGAAATATTCGACCTCAGACCTTATGCCATCATAAAACGGTTTGGACTTAAGAACCCAATCTTTTTACCTACTGCCACTTACGGACATTTCGGCCGGACGCCTTTTACCAGAGAAGTGGAAGTCTATTATCAGGATGATCAGACATCTGTGAAAAGGGTTAACGGTAAAGAGAAATTCTATAAAACCATTGAATACTTTGCCTGGGAAAAACTCGATTATGTTGAAACCATAAAAAAGGAATTTGGTATTTAATGCCAAATACCCCCATAAAAAAAAGCCTTGCGCGATAACGCTCAAGGCTTTTTTTAATTTCTTAATCTATCAATCAGTGATTAACGATCATCCTCCGGGTACTGACTACCTGGCCATTTACCTTAACTGTGCAGAAATATAATCCGTTTTTAAGGTCACCGGTTTCAATCCTTTGCTTTCCACTTAAATTATTAACCTCAATGTTTTTCACCTGTGAACCCAGCAGGTTTGACACCATTATACTGGCAGAGCCTGCATCAGCAGGAATCTCAAGATCAATATAGGCAGCATTGTTAGCAGGGTTGGGGTAAACTTCCGAAATGCGGATCCCTTCTATAAAGGATTCGCTAAATCCGGCAGGTGAAGCTTTGAACTCAACATTCACTGCTACAGAATCAGCCATATTGCTACCATCATAAAATACATAGGTTATCATGCCTGAACCAATAGCCTGTTTGGGATGATAATGACCGGAAAAGTCGGCTGTATTCGTTGCACCGGCATCGATAGAGATCGGGAACAAACATGTATCCGTGTCGGGTCCAAAACAAGCTCCCCAGCAAAACTGACTCCATGAACTATCGGAAGCCATAGAGGTTTGCCTTCTGAATACCATAACATCTATGGGGTGAACAGAATTATTCGTGACAAATATGTGAGCCACGATTTCTTCGTCGGCCGGATCTCCAATGATCAGAACATTGCCATGATCCGGTATAGGTCCATTATCATTGGATAAAGTAAGGTTGCCCTGGCTGAAACTAACGGAGGCAAGACAAACAGCAAACAAGAATAGTAAGAGTTTTTTCATAGCGTTAAAATTTTCTGTAACAATTGCAATAATCGTGCAAAAATACAAATAATTATTGTATTGAAGTATACAGATTTGTAATTAAAAAAAATCTCATCATTCAGCCAACCAATATTTTGCTAATTTTGTCCACTTTTACGAATACAACTATTAACATACTTAAATTACCGGGAAACCGGTATTCTATTAAACAAGACTCGCATGAAAAAAATTATCCTTCTATTAAGTATTCTGGTCCTTCTCTATTCAGGAACAACCGCTCAGCAGGTGGAACGTGATATGGTCATCGTTGAAATCGGCACCGGCACCTGGTGTCAGTACTGCCCTGGAGCCGCCATGGGAGCCGATGAACTGATTGCCAACGGACATGATGTTGCCATTATTGAATATCACGGTGGTGATGATTATGAAAATACTGCTTCCGTTTCGCGCTTAAATTATTACGGTAT